>Ga0326728_10001288_pt1 | contig 89694 bp, 70 predicted proteins | sample MB3enrmetagenome_FD_207602 | JGI IMG/M metagenome (GOLD analysis project Ga0326728, IMG submission 207602) | Lab enriched peat soil microbial communities from McLean, Ithaca, NY, United States - MB31MN | ecosystem: Environmental > Terrestrial > Soil > Wetlands > Peat | place: USA: New York... | reverse complement strand
CGATGACCCGGCTGCCGTGCGGAAAGGTGATGGTGGCCGATTTGAGCAGGCTTTCCCCGCCCCCCTCGCGCAATTCTTCATCCTTGGCTATTGTCATCCTGTGTATTTCCGCCCATTGCTTCCACTGGCGCAGCGATTCCAGCGACTGCCGCTCGCTGGGCGCGGCGATGAGCCAGGTGATTTTGCGCCCGGCCCCTTCGGCCAGGGCGCAATCGGCCATGCCCTCAAAGCCGGAGGAAAAATCCTTGCCGACCTGGCGGGCCATGAGGCCGAACTTCCAGCGGGCGCGGTCGCCCGCCCAATGCCGCTGGTAGGGCAAAAGTTGGTCGCCTAATTTAAATAGTGCCGTTCTTTGCGTTTGGTCGCGCAAACGCTGGTTTTTTATCGCTCTCATTAGGGTGGGTGTTTTTCTCCATCGGTCGGGCAAGACTCCGTCGAGCCCTGACTCGATTGCGCTACATCGGCAGGGCAAGACTCCCGTGGCGCGCCATAGCCTTTGGCGACGGCGGGTGTCGAGCCCTGATTCGGTTGCGCAGGGCCATTCGCCGGAGCCGCCAGGGCGGCTTTGCGCCGGCGAAGCTCCTCCCGCACCAGCCGCTCCACCTCCTCCTTCTCCGTCATTTCCGCCGCGCCCTCCCCTTCCCACTGTTGGGTGTCATTATTCCAGTGCGGGCCGCCCAGGCCCAGGACCTGCCAGACGCGCTCCTGCTGCTCCTGCGCGCACAGCGGACGCTCCCCGGCCTCCTTTTTGGGGAAAAGTTTATCCCGCTCCAACTGCAGCTTCCCCGCATAAAACTCGCCCCGCCGCAGAAGGACCAGCGACCAGACCAGTTGCCGCCAAGCGGCCGACTTCAAAGGCCCCTCCGGCATTTCATCAAATTTCCGCAGTTCCACCACCATGCGCGCCGTCACCACCAGGGCAAGCCGGCTGGTCAGGGCCTCCCGCTCCGCCTGGTCAATTCCCCGGCAGGCCGCCAGCATGATGGCCATGGCCTCCTTGGTCTGCTGATTCTCCAGCCAGCCGGCATAACCGCCGTGACGCCACTTGGAGACGTTATCCTCCGTGATCGGCGCACCGCCGAAGCGCTTTTGCAGTATTTCGCGCACCGGGGGCAACGAGTTGAGCCAGGTTGAGATTTCGGCGCGAGGCAGGCCGTCGCGCAGGCGCTCGTTGAGCGCTTCGCGCACGGCGTGCGGCAGCCGGGCAATCTTTCCGCCGCGAGCGCGGCCGGAGCCTCCTCTGGGGGTTGGGTCCGGCACCGCCGCGCCGTCCACCGAGGTGGGCGCGGCCCGCTGCGGCTCTGGACAAGCCTTCATGCCCGCATCATAGCACAGAAAACGGGCATTGCAACAACTATTTTTGTAATACCACGATATAGTGTAATGCGGGGCCGTGTCCGGAATGGAACGGCCGGAGCAGGCCGCCCAGCCGCCCCCCCCCCGGCGGCGGGGGTTGACGGCCGATGGGCCGGTTTTTGCGAAAAGCGCCAAGTTGCCGTTAGCTGCTCTTAGCTGCCGTTAGCCGCGCCTTTATCGTTATCGGCCAGGGTTAAACCACCGGCAGCAGGGGGGGATTTGAACCAAGTTCAAAGTTCAAAGTTCAAAGTTCAAGGTTCAAGGCTTAAACCAGCCGCAGCATGGGGGGATTTCAACGCATCCTCCTTCGCCCAGGGCTACAGAGGACAGGTCCGCCGTCGTTATCACTTCCTCCTTCGCCAAGGCTGCGGCGCGACAAGATGGCGGACAGGAAGGCGGGAAGAGGCAACGGCGCAAAGAGGAATTGGGCCTTTGCCTTCCACCCTGCGTCCCCGGTCCCTTTTCCCGGGACAAAATGTCAAAGAACAGGCGCGTGAGCGCCGCACAAGGCCATATTATCACGTTTTTGTGGGACTGCAAGACAAAAGTGTCATTTTTTGAAATCCGGCCACGTTTTTAGGCCGAAACGGGCGGATTTTGGGCGGCGTGATTTGCAAGTTGCTGATGTTCAGCGTCTTCCGATTGAAGATTACGGCGGGGAATTCAAGCGCCCGCGGCGTGTATGGCGGCAATGATGCTTTCCTTCTCCTGGTGCTCGAAATTCCACCAGATTGCGCTCCCGACACGATGAATCCGCCATCAGGGCTGAGGAGCCTATCAACACGCGATCCATTCCTTCGCACAGAATCGCGGCAGGGATATTTGCACTTCCTTGGGCCTCAATTTGAGGGATTTGATGAATCAGCAGTTTCTTCTTATTCATTGGCAAAGGTCCCTCTTATTTCATTGGCCAGCCGCCGTGGTCGGCGATAATGGAATCTATTTGCGCCATAAGCGTGCGGGTTTCAGCGAGCGCGCTGACGGTGCGCTGGTAATGCTCAATTTCATCCGCAAGGAGCTGACGGCCTTTGCGGTCTTTGAGCCACTTTTCGCAAACCTGGTAGCCGCCGATGCGGAATTCCCAGACTTTGGGCGTGATGCCTTCGAAATATTGTTTCGCGTTGATATACACACGGCCTATTTTGCCGGCTTTCAACGTAGGACGGGCATCTTGCCTGTCTCCATTTTCTTTAGTCAGAGGCAGGCTGGAAGCCTGTCCTACGTTTGGCGGTACATACACCACTTGCTCCACCACGTTTTCGCCGCAAATGTCGAAGGAAACATCGTCCAAGCCAAATTCCTTCATCGTGTGAAGCGCAACTAACCGCGCACCTCGCGGACAAAGGCGGGAAAAAAGAACGCGGTCGCTTGTCACTGGCACACGCGGGAAGTCCAGTTTGAGGAACTCGGCGTAACGGTCTCGGTAACTTTGCGAATGAAAAATAGCATAGGCGTAATGGAAAATATCTTCCGGGCCAAAAGTCTTTTTGAGGTCGCCACGCCGGTCTGCCACAAACTTCAAACCGACGGCGTCCACAAAATCTTGCACGAACCCGGCGGAGAGGTTTGGACGGCGTCCGTTTTCGTGCGGAACTAATTCAGCTTGCTCTTCTGATTCGCCGTTAGGATAGAGGTAGAGCGGATATGCTCGTGCTTCACCGACGTAAGAACCCAGCGAACGTTTATCCACCAACAAGTCCGAGCAAAGAATTTCCGTAAAGCCGACTGGGTTGGTCTGGCGTGTGCAGATGATAGCAATGTTTGACTTGAGCATGTGTTGCATGACGTTCCAACGAGCATCGCCACGCTCGATGATGGCGGGTTCGTAAAAGATGTAACGAACGTCGAAAGGCCGATAGAAATAGCGATGAATCTTGTTGGCAACGGTTTTTGGATTGAGATGTTTCTTGGTTTCTTCAAGCCGCCAGTAATCCGTATCTACAATTCCGTAACGCTGGCGCATGGCGGAAACATCCTTGTCGAGGGCAATATCCTGAATCCGTTTTTTCAGCACTTCACTCTCAAAGGCCACCAACAACTCGTCGCGGTGTGTTTTGATTCCACTGATGCCTATTGGAAATGCTTTTGCAACTGACCATCCGCGTTCGTATTCGCGCTCATGCTTGGCGTTGCGCGGCACAAAACGGAAATCCGGCGGGTCGGGTTCGAACGTGGTCCATTGGGTGTTGGCGGCATTGTGGCCGTTGAGCCAGTCGTATTTGTTTTTGCGCAAGCCCCAGAGTTCGGCGTGATGGACGGTGGCGGGTTTCTTTTTCGCCTTCGCTTTCATTTCCGGCGGCAGTTTGACGAAGAGCGCAATGGCGACGCCCACGGTAATGTCGAAGACGTTGTCGTCCTTCGAGCCGTCGGTCGGAACGACCTCGTGTTTCTTGGCGGAGCCGTGGAGGTTGAGGATGAAAATTTCGTCGAAGGATTCGAGCAGGCTCTGGCGCATCCGCCGGTGCGTGAGGCCATCCAGATAAACATTGTTGGTGATGAAACCGATGATGCCCTGGCCGGTTTGTTCAATACGCCACTGGGCCCAGCGGAGGAATTTTATGAAGTCGTCGTCCAGGTTGATTTTCTTTTCGTGGAGGCCGCGCTTGTAGTCGTTGAGGAGGCCGAGGATGAAATCGTTTCGGTTCTGGCGGCCAAAGTTGGCGTAGGGCGGGTTGCCAAGGACGACGAGGACGGGACGGTGGCGCTTGACGGAGGAGGCTTCGTTGGCTTCCCTGGTCAGCGCAGCGAGCGGCCCGGCTTGGTGCGTGACGTGTTCAACGCCTTCGAGTGTGTTGGTGAGATAAATATTGACGCGCTCGTCGGGTTGGAAGTGGTAGGCCCAGGTGCCGCGCCAGAGTTCGGGCAGGTGGCGTCCGCTCAATTCAAGCCCGATTTTGAAATGCGCGACGGCATACGGGGCCATGAGCAGTTCAAAACCGAAGAGGCGTGGGAGGAGATGTTCGTGGACGTAGGCGGGCCAGAGTCCGGCCTGATGCTTTTTCTCAAAGCGCTCGCGGATATGTTCGATGACTTCAAACAGAAATGTTCCCGTGCCGGTGGCCGGGTCGAGAACCAGGACGCGATGGGATTCCTCCTCGGTTTCGTTTTGGCCGTCTTTGCGCGTGAACGAGAATTTGGCTTTGTCGGCGAGGCCATCCTTGAGCGCGAATCGTTGGCGCAGCAGCCAGTCAATGCTTTCAACGATGTAGGAGACGACGGGTTCGGGGGTGTAATAAACGCCGCGCAGTTCGCGCAACCTGGGATCGTAGGCGGAGAGAAAGGTTTCGTAGAAATGGACGACGGGGTCGCGGCGGCGTCCGTTTTCCACGCCCCGGCCGAAGTCTTCCAGAATCGTGCCCATGTCGGCACATTCGAGCATGGTGACGAGGTCCTGCACGAACCCGACGAATGGCTCGTCATCCAGTTTGGGCCCGGTGATGAGGTCAAAGAAGTCGCGCAGGAACGGATTGGTCTTGGGAATCAGCTTGGCGGCCTCGGCCAATGTGAATTGCCGCGCGGAGCCGGACATGACGCGGGCGGAAAACAAGCCGTAGGCGAGCGTCTGCGCGAACATATCCGCGAACTCGGCTTCCTTGCCTTCATCCGCCAGTTCGGGAAGCAGCGTCTGGGCAAAGACCTCGCGCCAATCTGTGAGGACGCTCGAGGCGTTGCCAGTTTGGAAGGCGGCGGCGATGCTGTCGCGGATGAGATGTGTGAGCCGGGCGAGGCGGCGGGCGAGTTCCGCAGCGCCTTCGATTCGGGCGGGATCGCGCGCGAGGAATTCCTTGAGACTTTTTTCCGCGTGGGCGAAGGCGGCCGTGTTGTAAACGAAATCGCCGCGCCGGATATCGGCGAGGCAAAAGCGGTCACGCTCTGCGCCGTCCACGAACCAGCGGAAGTTGAGGTAGTCCGTCAGCAGGAGATTGGAAAGCGCGGGCAGGTAGCGTTTGAGTTGGTCGGACTTTTTCGCTTCGTTCAGCGATATGCCAATGTCCTTCGCTTCGACATGACCAAGGACCAGGGTAGTCTTTCTTTGCGTGATAACGAGGTCGGGCGCACCACAAGCGATGCGTTTGGGTTCGTTGGTGGCGATGATGCGGGGGTCGAGCGATTCCAGCAAGGCCTTGAGCGCGGGGCGATGCGTATGTTCGGTGTCGTTGCCTTGCTGATGATCGGCCTCGATGCGGCGCAGGTAATTTAGAATGAGCGAAAGGTTGGCTGAACCGCTGCAAGCGGGTGGTTCTTCATGGAAAAAATTATTTTCCGAATGCACAGATGGAGTTTGTAGAAATAGATTTGCAAACACAATTGCTTAATTGAGGCGCGCTTGGTGGTTCTGCCCTACCGGGAAGGTGAAGGTTTTTGTCATGCGCCCGCTGGGAGATGGAGGGCAAGATATTTATGGCAATTTTGGGGAGAAAAGACTAGGGTTGGGCTGATGGAACCGTTGCACGCGCCCTGGCGCATTGCCTATATCCGCGGGCTGAAGCCCGCGCCCGGCACGGCGGCCTTGTTCAAGGAAATCGCCGAGTCGAGCGATGACGTGGGCAACCACGTCGTGGTGCGCGAGCGGAGCTGCTACGCGATGCTCAATCGCTATCCTTATACGGGGGGCCATCTGCTGGTGGTGCCTTACAAATGTGTGCCGGACCTCAACGGCCTGACGGACGAGGAACTGGCGGACTTGTTCAAGTTGACGCGCCGCTGCCAGAACGCGCTCTCGGAGGTGATGCATCCGGACGGTTTCAACATCGGCCTGAATCTGGGGCGGGCGGCCGGGGCGGGCATCCTGGATCACGTGCATGTCCACGTGGTTCCCCGCTGGAACGGGGACACGAACTTCATGCCGGTCATCGCGGAGGCGACGGTGCTGCCGGAGGCGATGACGGAGGTGGCGGCGCGGTTGCGCGCCGTTCTGGCCGGATAGACCGGCCCGCGCGCCCATGCCCACGGAAACCCTGCAATTCGAGAACGCCCGGCTGGCGCAGCAATTGTTCAACAACGATCCGCGCAATTTGCAGGCGCTGGAGGAGCAATTGGGGGTCAAGGCCGTGGCGCGGGAAAACTGGATCAAACTGGACGGCCCGGATGACGCGCTGGCGCGGGCCAGGGAATTGTTTCAGTCGCTGGAATCCTCGCTCAAGAACGGGGGGACGGTGCGGCAGCGGGAGTTTGCCCAGGCCCTCAGTGTGGTCAAGACGGACGGCGTCTCCACGCTGCGGGCCTTGTTTTCGGAACGGATCGTCACCTCCTCGAAGAAAGCGCCGGTGGTGCCCAAGACGGCCGGGCAAAAGAGATACGTGGATGCCATGCGGGCCTACGACGTGACCTTCGGGCTGGGGCCGGCCGGAACGGGCAAGACCTACCTGGCCATGGCCATGGCCCTGGCGGCCTTGCGGGAGGAGAAGGTGGCGCGCATCATCCTGACCCGCCCGGCGGTGGAAGCGGGGGAGGCGCTGGGCTTTTTGCCGGGCGACCTTTACGAGAAGATCAATCCCTATCTGCGGCCGCTCTACGACGCGCTGCACGACATGCTGCCGGCGGAGGACCTGCAAAAGAACATGGAACGGGGCGTGATCGAAATCGCGCCGCTGGCCTACATGCGCGGACGGACGCTCAACCAGGCCTTCATAGTTTTGGACGAGGCGCAGAACTCGACGACCGAGCAGATGTTCATGTTCTTGACACGGCTGGGGTTGAGTTCCAAGGCGGTCATCACCGGCGACCCGACGCAAATAGACCTGCCGCCGCACAAGCACTCCGGCCTGTTGGAAGCGGGGCTGGCCCTGCGCGGCATCGAGGGGATCGCGCTGGTTGAATTCACGCGGCGCGACACGGTGCGGCATCCGCTGGTGCAGCGCATCATCGCGGCCTACGAGAGCCATCGGGGCCGGCACAAATGAGGCGGGCGCCGTTGTTCAACCGGCAGCGCGCGCGCCGGGTGGACCGCTGCCAGTGGCGCCGCCTGACGCGGTGTCTGCTGGAGGATTTGCTCGGACGGCGCCACTACGAAGTGGGGGTGCATCTGGTCGGGGCGGAGGAAATGGCGCGGCTCAACCGGCAGTTTCTCGGCCACGGCGGCTCGACGGACGTGCTGAGCTTCAATTACCAGGAAGACCCCGCCGGGCAAAAGCTCCACGGCGAGATCTACATTTCCGTGGAGGACGCCTTGGAGAGCGCGCGGCGGTTCCGGGTGCGCTGGCCCTGGGAGGCGGCGCGGTATCTGGTGCATGGCATTCTGCACCTGGAGGGCTGGCAGGACAGAGACCCGGTCTCGCGCCGGGCCATGAAACGGCGGGAAAACAAACTGCTAAAGGAATTGTCCCGCCGCCAGGATTTGGGCAGACTGGAGGGGTAATGGCATTGCGCGAGAATCATTATCTGCTGCGGTGGCGGGCCAATTTCTTCGCCGGGCTGGCCATTGTATTGCCGGGCATCATTTCGGTTGCCGTGGTGGTGTGGCTCTTCCAGAACGTGTCCAACGTGACGGACAAGATGCTGTTCTTTTTGCCCAAGTCGTGGATCCGTCCGGCCATGCCCAACGGCGAGCTGGGCGACATTTATTGGTACTGGAGCTGGCTGGCGCTGGCCTGGGCGGTCTTCCTGGTTTGCCTGGTTGGCCGCTATGGCCGGAATTATCTGGGCCGGAAAGCCATTCAGTTGACTGACCGCGCCATCCTGAGCGTGCCCTTGCTGAACAAGATTTACGGAACCGTCAAGCAGGTCAACGAGTCCTTTTCCAGCAACAAATCCTCCTTCAAACAAGTCGTGGTGGTCGCTTTTCCGGGCGCCCGCTGCCGCGCGCTCGGCTTTGTCACGGGGGAACAACACGGCTTGAGCGGGGAAAAACTGCTCAGCGTCTTCATCCCCACCACGCCCAACCCGACCTCCGGCTTTTTGGTCCTGGTGCCCGAAAGCGAGGTGGTCAAGCTGGACATGACAGTGGCCGACGGCATCAAGTTTATCATCAGCCTGGGGGTGATTTCACCCGACCACGCCGGGCCGCACCTGACGGCTGCGCCGCCGGCCGGGGCGCCATGAACCTGGCGCGGACGACCGGCTTGGTTTTGCGCACCCGGCCCCTGACGGAAACGAGTCTGATCGTGCAATGGCTGACGCGGGATTTTGGGCGCCTGGCGACGGTGGCCAAAGGGGCGCGCCGGCCCAAGTCGCCTTTTCGCGGGCAATTGGATTTATTCTACTTGGCGGACCTGAGCTTCGCGCGCTCCAGCCGGTCGGCGTTGCACAACTTGCGCGAAGCGCGGCTGCTGGAAAGCCACGCCGGCTTGCGGTCGGAGTTGATTTACCTTCAGCAGGCCTCCTATTGCGCGGCGCTGGTCGAACAGACCGCGGAGCCGGAGGCGCCGATGCCCTCGATCTTCGAGAGTTTCTCCGGGCTGCTGGACCGGTTGCCCAGACAGCCCGCCCGGCCGCAGACCATTTTCGCTTTCGAGATGAAATGGCTGCGGGAGCTGGGGCTGCAACCGCGGCTGGCCGATTCCTGTTTGACGCCCGGAGCGCGGCAGATTCTGGAGCGGTTGCTGGAAACGGATTGGCCGGAGATTTTCCAGTTGCGCTTGAGCGGTGCGCAAGTGAGCGAAATCCGGCTCTACCTGCACGGCTTCATCATTCACCATCTGGAACGCATCCCGCGCGGCAGAAGCGCCGCCATCGGGGGGGGATAGAATTCGGGAACGTGAAAAACTCCTCGACAGTAGCACAGAGAACGATTACATTTTACCAACATGAAAAGGATCGCGTACCGGAGCCAAAAAGGCGGGAACGGAGCGCATGGCCGGCGAAGCCTCAGATTTCGGCTCGGCACATGTCCAAAGAATGGTTATGTCCATGTGATCAGTCCCGCAACGGCCTCGGAAATACGAAGGACGCTTGGCATCAAGAAAGCCCAGATCGCCAATGTTCTGCGCGCCTTCGACGCCGCCGGAGTAAAGGTTTGATCTCGGGCATACCCTTATGAGATCAAGGAGGGAAGCTAAGCGGCGAAGTGTCTTCCTCAACGTTCCGTTTGATAAGGGTTATGAGCCGTTATTTGTTGCCCTGATAAGTTCGCTCGTTGCACTCGGCCGTGTGCCTCGTTGTGTGCTTGAGGTGCCGGAGCACGGTGACGGCAGGCTGGTTCGCATTCTTCACCTTATTCGTTCGTGTCCGGTTTCGATCCATGACTTAAGTCGCGTCGGACTACCTGTGCGATTCAACATGCCTTTCGAGCTTGGGATTGCAGTCGCTCTGTCACGAGTTGAAAGGCGCCACAAGTTTATCATGCTGGAAGCAAAGCGGTATCGCTTGCAACAGACGTTGAGCGACGCCAACGGAATTGATCCCGGAATTCATGAAGCGACCACCAGGGGCATCATCTCGTGCGCACTGTCGCATTTGGGCAAGCCGCACGGAAATCCGGACCCGAAGACAGTTGCACGGATCCATCGGCAGCTTTGGAAAACGACTCCTTTCCTCAAGACGGCTCATGGCCGGGCAAGCATTTACTCTCGATCCATCTTCGGAGAACTGGTCGCAGGTGCCGTCAGATTAGCGCGGAAGGAAGGGCTGATTGTCGCTTGATCCCGCGTATATCTTTTTTTTGCATTGCGTAGTCCCGAATTTGCGCGCCGCGCAATTCGACGCGCCGTTCGCGCATGACTGCGAACCCCGTGCGCTCGAAGAACAGACGGGCCGTAATGCTGGCCGCGGCGAATTACGTGGTTGAAATGGGCCGGGAGGAAAAGCGGGACATGGTCTCCACGACCACCCTGGCGCTGCGCGACCAATCCCATTGCTTGAGGTCTTCCCCGGCGGCGGCGCCCAAGGCCCGCAGGCGCGCGCGGTCGTGATAGGCCTGCTCGACGGCGGCGATGATTTCGTCCACGGAAACTTCCCGCCAGCGGGCCGCCAAAGCGCCGGCGGGGTCTTTGATTTCCAGGTCGCGCTGGTTTTGCAGGAGAATGGCGTTGCCCTCATGCACCAGGTCGCAGTGGCCGCTGTTGAAGCTCACCACGGCCGGGCGGCCGCAGGCCAGAAACTCCATCAAGACCAGGTTGGTCGCCCCTTCGCAGCGATTGGGGAACAAGCCCAAATCGGACTGGCGGTAGATTTGCGCCAATTGCTCCGGCGCGGCGGGTTTGATGGCGGTCACGCGCGCGGGGTCAATGTCGTTAATGCGGCACAGATGGGCCAGTTGTTCGGGCCAGGCGGCGCCGCGCAGCTCGAATTTGATGTGGGGAGAGGCGGCCATGGTCTGCAAGGACTGGGGCCACAAATTGTGCCAGGCGGTGACCAGCGCCATGTCGGGAAACTTCCGGCTTAACACGCGGAAAGCGCGCAGCACCAAATCCTGCCCCTTGCGCAATTCAAACTTGCCGCCGCTGAAGAGAACAAACCGCCCGCCGGCCCCGCCGTGGCCGCCGGGGGCAGGGTGGAAGACCCGCGTGTTGATCCCCTGGAGCAGGAGCGCGCCGTGCTGGAGGCCTTTTTCCCGCAGCCGCTCCAGGCACCAGGTCGAGCCGGTGAAAACGACGTCGAAGCGGCGGGCGTTTTCGAGCGAGCGGGCGGTCAGCTCCTGCTCAAAGACGGCGTTGCCGAGGTTGACGCGGGCGCGGGCCGGGCATTGCGGGATGAACTCGTGCCCGTGCAGCGTTGTCAAGAAGAATCCAGGCAGGTCGGCGCGGAAAAACTCCCGGTCCGACGGCGTGATGAGGGTGGTCTTGGCCAGCTTGCGCAACTCCTCCAGCAGCCCCTGGTTGACCACGCCCCAGCCGAAGCCACCGCCGGTCTGGCCGGCCATGAAAATCCCGTCTCCCTCCGGCGGGAGGGCCGCGGCGGGGGCCGCCGCCGGGGCGGGGCGGGGCAGAAACCACTCCGGGGAGGGCGGGGCGGCGGAACTTTCGTGTTGACAGGCCAGCCGGGCCAGGGCCTGTTGGGCGCGCTCCAAGACACCCGCCCAATCGCCCGGCGCGGCCTGGCGGAACAACCGCACGGTCGGATACCACGGCGAATCCTCCCGCCCGCGCAGCCAGCGCCAGTCCGGGGCGTAGGAGAGCAAGCCCCACGCCGGCCGGGCCAGCGCGCCCGCCAGATGCAAGGTGGAGGTGCAAGTGGAAATCACCAGGTCCAGTTGTCCCATCACCGCCGCCGTGTCGGCGAAGTCCCGCAGGCGCGAGCCCGCGTCCCAGACCTTGACGCCCTCGGGCAGGGACTTTAATTCGGCGGCCTTGGGGCCTGCCTGGAGGCTGAAAAAGTCGCACGGCGTGTCTTGCAGCAGCGGGAGAAAATGTCGGGCGGTCATGCTGCGCAGGCCGTCTTTGGGAAAGCGCGTGCCGCCCGCCCAGACGAGGCCCACGCGCAACCGGCCCGGCGTCCTGGGCGGAAGGGGGAAGCGTTCGGCGGGCGGCACTGTCAAGTAAGGAGTCTGGTTGGGGATGTTGTGCAGCCGGATACCGCACAGGCGCGGCAGGCTCAACAACGCCGCGTGAACGTCGAAAGGCGGCGGAGGTTGGCCGGGTTCCAGGACTTGGACCGGGCCGGCCAGCCCTTGAAAGAGGGTCCGCAGTTCCTTGGGGCAGGTGAAGAGAACCTTGCCCCCGCGCGCGGCCGCCAGCGTCAGGCAGCGGGCGAATTGAATCGTGTCGCCCAGGCCCTGCTCGTTGTAGACCAGCAGAGTGCGGCCGCGCAGATCGTCGCCCGTCCATTCCGGTTGCGTGAAGGCCGGTTTGCGGTGCGGGAACCCTTCCCATTGCCAGCGGTACTCATAGTCGTTCCACCCGGCTTGGAAGTCTCCCAGCGTCAGGCGCGCGTGGGCGCGGTTGTAATGAGCGACAGGATAACCCGGCTTGAGGTCAATGGCCTGGGAATAGGCCAGGACGGCCTCTTGGGGGCGGCCGGCGGCGAGCATCACGTTGCCCAGATTACTAAAGGCCTCCGCGAACTCGGGCCGGAGGCTGATGGCCCGGCGCAAGAGAGACTCCGCCTCGGCGAAGGCGAACTGGCGCTCCAGCACCAGGGCCAGATTGTTGCAGACGAAGGCGGTGGGTTGTTCTTCCAGCGCTTTGCGATACCAGCTTTCCGCCTCTTGCCATCGGTTGGATTGCTGGAACGCCAGCGCCAGTTGCCGGGGCAACGCCGGGGGCGGATGGGGCAGGGCGGCGCGCTTCTCATAGTAAGGGAGGGCCTTCTCCGGCTGGCCGCTCTCCTGCAAGGCGGAGGCCAGGTTGTAGAGCGCGTCCGCGTGGCCGGGCTGGAGTTTGAGGGCTTGTTCGAGGCAGGCGATGGCCTTGGGGAACTCGCGGCGGTCAAGCCAGGCCACGCCAAGATTATTGAGCACGCCGGGATTTTTATTCAGCGAAAGCGCTTTTTCGTAGGCCGCAATCGCCGCGTCCACCCGCTGCAACCCCTGCAGTGCCGCGCCCAGGTTGAAGTGGGCGTCATAAGAGGCCGGTTGCAAGCGGGTGGCGGTTTGGAAACAGGCCGCCGCCTCGGCCAGCCGGCCCAAATTCCGGTGCGCCACGCCCAGGTTGTTATGGTAAAAGCCGGTGTTGGGCGAAACCCGGATGGCCTGGAGAATCCAATCCGCCGCCGCCTGATGGCGGCCGCGCTGAAGTTCCAGCACGCCCAGCAGATGGAGGGCGTCGGGATTGGCCGGGTCGCCCCGCAAGACCTGGCGGCAGAGTGATTCCGCCGCCTCCGGCTGGGCGGCTTGCTGGCGTTCGAGGGCCTTCTTGAGCAGCGCGAGTGAATCCTGCTTCATGGGCCGCAACTCTGTCTTGGCGGCAGCCTGTTGTCAGGTCTATTTATCTCCGGTGCGGCCGAAAATCCGTCAGAAAAACCGCTTGCCAAAAACCGAAATCCCGCTAAAGACAGGCATTCATGAACTCCACTTCCCGGCAAAGATTCCTCGACACGCTCAAGTTCAAGCCCGTGGCCCGCCCCTGGGTGCGATGGGGCGCGTTTCTCTGGGACGAAACCATCGAACGCTGGAAACAGGAGGGGTGGGACGGCACACCGCTGGACGATTACTTTGATCTGGATCGCCTGGTGCGGGTGGACCCGTGGTATGGGCCTGTGCCCGAATTCAAACACCAGGTGCTCTCCGAAGACTCCGAGACGGTCACTTACGTCAACCACGAAGGCATCGTCATGCGCGAATTCAAGCGGCAGCACGACATGAGCATGCCGCAGTTCGTCAAGTTTCCGGTCGAAACGGAAGCGGAGTTTGAGCAGTTCGCGGCGGAGCGCCTGGCACTCAATGCCCCGCGGCGGCTCTCGCCGGAATGGAAGAAAATGGTCGCCAGCGGCCGGGTGCAGGCGGCGGTGGGCCGCGGCGATCTGCGCCAAACGAACCAGATTGCCGCCCGGCACAAGCCTGTGCCACAGGAGCAATGGCCGCGCAAGTGCTGGGCTGACCGCTGGGGCGGCTTCTTCGGTTCATTGCGCAACCTGATGGGCTTGGAAAATCTATGCGTGGCCTTTTTTGACCAGCCCAAGCTCATTGAGCGCATGATGGAAGAACGCGCCGACCGCATCATTGAAATCACCGGCGAGGTGCTCAAGCAGGCGCACTTCGATGTATTTTGGTTCTGGGAGGACATGGCCTACAAGGCCGGGCCGCTGGTTGGGCCGGATTTGTTCCGCAAGTTTGCGTTCCGCCATTACCGCCGCGTCTGTGACTGGATGCATAGCCAGGGAATTGAGCACATCGGTCTGGACAGCGATGGCAACATCACCTCCCTCATTCCGCTTTGGCTGGATGCGGGCATTGACCACCTGTGGCCCTTCGAAGTGCAGTCCGGCATGGATGTGGTGAAAGTGCGCCAGCAGTACGGCCGCCGGCTCGGCATCATCGGCGGGCTGGACAAACGAGTGCTGGCCGCGGGCGGGCAGGCCATGCGGCGGGAAGTTGACCGCCTTATGCCCCTTGTCGGGCAGGGCGGGTTCATCCCCGAACTGGACCACAGCGTGCCCCCTGACGTGTCGTGGAAGAACTTCTGCGACTACATCGGCTACTTAAAACACCGGCTGGGATGGGGATGAGGGGCAAAAGTGTCCACCTATGATGGACAATCCGTTTGTGGGAGCAGGGTTTCATGCGGCCGGCTGGCCGGCTTTTTATTATTGTTTTTTTATTGCGCTGGATTTTACCGCGGGTAAGGTGAGCGACTCGTGAACAGTGAATACGTCAAGCAAGCGTTGGCCAAGGTGGGCAACCCAAACGTCCTGGTGAACCTCATCTCCCGGCGCGTCCGGCAACTGACTTCCGGAGGCGGCAACAGCCGCCCCCTGGTCGAGCAGGCGGCCACCCTCGGCGCGGCCGACATCGCCTTGCTGGAAATCATCGAGGACAAAATGGGGTTCGAGTTCTCCCCCCCGCTGGAGGAGGAAACGCAGCCGGTCGCCAGGAAGCGGCGCGGACGCTGACCTCCGCCCCTGGCCGCCCGGCCCAGGGAGGATGGCCCGGCCCTTTTTGCTTATGGCCGAAATCCTGCACAACTCCAAAGCCCGGCGCGACTATCACATCCTGGACACTTTCGAGGCCGGCATCGTCCTGCACGGCTCGGAGGTCAAGACGTTGCGCGCCGGCAAGGCGCAGATCAACGACGCCTTCGCCCGGGTCGAAAAGCAGGAGGTCTGGCTCTACAACGCGCACATTGACGAGTACCTCCAGGCCAATCGCTTCGGACACCAACCCAAGGCGCCCCGGAAGCTGCTGTTGCACAAATCGGAAATCCGCAAACTGCTGGAGCTGACCGCCGTCAAGGGCAACGCGCTGATTCCGCTCTCGCTTTACTGGAAGAACGGCAAAGTCAAAGTCGCCCTGGCCGTCGGCAAGGGCAAAGTGGAGTTCGACAAACGACGGGACATCAAAGAGCGCGACGCCCAGCGCGAGTTGAAGCGCGCCACCATGCGGCGGTTGAAACGGAAATAGGCCCAGGAAGCGGGCCGCTACGGTTGCGCCGCCGGCTGCTCCTTGGTCCAGCGCCGTTTGGGCGCCTTGAGCACGAGACCTTTTTTGATGGCCTTGGCCGAAACGCGCATGTAGCGGACTTCCCCGTTTACCAGGGCCTTGACCCGTTGGAGATTGGGCAGGAAGCGCCGCTTGGTGATGGCGGTGATATGGGTGCCGATGCCGCCTTTTTTCTTGGCTTTGCCGCTGCGCCAAATGTGACTGCCCTTGCGGGGGCCAACGCCGGTGAGTTCGCAAAATCGAGACATAACTTTAAATATGAGGCCGGCAATCTAACCCATCTCCCGGCGGATTCAAGTTCTAATTCCGTTTCCATCTCCTGATCCTGGCCTTCATCGCGGAAAAAACACCAACATGTTGTCGTTCCGTGCAACCTTGCGTTGACTTGGCGGCGGAGGGCGTCCATATTTGTCACATGAGTTTCGATATATCCGCCCTGCTGGACCAATGGGATTATCAGCCGGGCCAGGTTGTCGTCAGAAAATTCCGCGGCAAGGACGGCCTGGATAAGATTCAACTCCGGGTGGACTTGGGGCTTTTGCAGATGAACGCCAACGGGCGGCCGGACGGCAAACGCCCCTACGGCCGGGAGTCCCTCCTGGAGTACTACCAGGACGTGCTGGAGAAATTCCGCCGGGAACACGCCGCCGACCAGCAGTCCTTCCGCTTGACGCCCGATGACTGCGGCAAACTCCAGCAGGAGGCCATCCAGTATCATCACCGCTACATCTGCCTGTTCCAACTGGAGGAGTATGACGCGGTCATCCACGACGCGGAACGGAACTTGAAGGTTTTCGATTTCGTGCAACGCTACGCCGCCGCCGAAGACCTCGCCTGGTCGCTGCAACAATTCCGCCCGCAACTGCTGATGATGCGCGTGCGGGCCAAGGGCGCCATCGCCCTCAAAGACAATCGTTACGAGGAGGTCGTCCGCATTGTCGAAGAGGGTCTGGAGGAAATCCGCCACTTTTACCGCGAGCACGACCGGCAGGACCTTCTGGAGGCCAGCGGCGAGTTGCAATCCCTGGAAATGTGGCTGCAGGAAATCCAAAACCGGCGCCCCCTGACCGCCCGCGAAAAACTCGAAAGCGCCCTCAACGAAGCCGTGCGGAATGAAAACTACGAGGAAGCCGCCCGCGTGCGCGACGCCCTCCGCAAAATGGGCTGAGGAAACGCTCGCTTCTACTCCCCATTGACCGCCGGCACAAAGGCGATGCCGAAATCCTCCGCCATCGGCGTGGGCGCCGTGGCCACAACCGACGACGTCTCTCGCGCCATCAGCATCCACGGAATGGACCCCTGGCTGGCCAGCGGCAACAGCGCGCCGTCCTTGTCGAACCATTCGATGCGGTAATTGAACCGCTGCGCCGCGTCGGTCAGGTTCTGCACGTTGACCTGGATGGCCAGGTAGCCGTCCGCCTGGTGCGACGAGAGCACGCTCACGACCTGGAGGATGCCATGCAATTGGGAGGCGATGACAAATCGCTTGTCCGCAGCGGCCGGGCGCCGGGCTGGTGCCTGGGCGGGGGGCGCGGTCGTTTTGGCGTTGTTGGCCGGGGCGGCGCAACCGCCCGCCACCGCCGCCAAACCCGCGATCAGAATCAATTTTCTCAAATGTGGCATAAGGCCAGGGCCGGATCCGATTATGCGCCGAACCCCGGTCCCGCGCAAACACTGTATATTCAGCCGGAGCGAACACATCTGAATTTTACCGCAAAAAACCAGATAAATGGGATGCTTTTTGTCGCAAGTCCATTTTCACAGATAAAACACGGCGCAAAAAGCTCCGTTAGGAGCGACCTCTTTGTAGAAACCACAACCAACAAAATTTAAAGCCCCGTAGGGGCGGCATAGTCCAAAAATCACTCATCGTCCATTTTGAAAATGTAACGCCGATCGTACTCCACGTTGAACTTTTCCAGCATCTCCACGTACTCCTCGTCAAACGATTTCTTCGCATGATGCGTCTGCTGGTTCTCGATGTACCGGATCACGGCGCCGAGTTGCGAACGTGAGTACGAAAACGCGCCGAATCCCTCCTGCCATGAAAATCTGCCGGCCACCCAACATTTCTCATTGATGAATTTTGAGGAACCGGCCTTGACGTCCCGCACCAAATCCGAAAGCGCTGCATCCGGCCTCAACCCGGCCGGCAAATGCAGATGATCCGGCATATTATTGATGGCGATCAATTTGTGCTTCTGCCTGGAGACGATGCCGGTGATGTATTTCTGGAGCCCGTCATTGTGTTCCGGCAGGATGAGGTTTTGCCTTCCGTCGACGGCGAATACGACGTGGATGTAAATTTGCGTGTAAGTATTTGCCATGCACGGAAGATGCCGCTCCTGACGGAGCTTGGAAATAATTTTTTGTTTCTTCTACAAAGAGGCCGCCCCTGACGGGGCTGGAGAGGCGATAACCGAGCGATTCAGAGCCAGTCGCCTCATCTGCGACCGGCTAGATGACCGTCCCGTGCGGGATGACGCCGTTTTTGGGGATGATGACGATGCCGTCGCGGATGTAGTATTGCGGATGGTCCACCTGCTCCGGCTTGCCCGCCGGGGAGATGCGGCAGTTCTCCCCGATGCGCGCGTTTTTGTCAATAATCGCGTTTTCGATCGTCGTGTTGCGCCCCAGGCCGAGGCGCGGCAGGCCGCGGGCGGCGTACTGGCGGATGGAGTGCTCCGATTCGTAATAGTCGCACCCCAGCAGGATGCAGCGGTTCAAGTTGCACCCCTCGTCAATGATGCTGCGCACGCCGACGATGCTGTAATTGACGTTGGAACGGTTGATGATGCAGCCTTCGGAAATGACGGCGTGGTTGATCTGCGCCGCGTTGATCTTGGAGGCCGGCAAAAAGCGCAGGCGGGTGAAAATGGGCGCGCCCATGTCAAAAAAATTAAACCGCGGCAACTCCGCCACCAAATCCAGGTTCGCCTCGAAGTAAGAGCGGATGGTTCCGATGTCCTCCCAGTAGCCCTGGAAGATGTGGGCATGCACCAGGTGCGTGCTGATGGCCGCGGGGATGATATCCTTGCCGAAATCGGCCAGCGTGTTGTCCAGGAGCCGCAGCAGCACCTCGCGGTTGAAGAGGTAAATGCCCATCGAGGCCAGGAAATACTCCTCCTTGGGGTCCAGGCCCAATTGTTCCTGGATGGAGCGGTTCACCCGCAAGGACTCCAAGACCGCCGGGTCCTTGGGCTTCTCGACGAAGCGGTTGATGCGCAACTCGCTGTCAATCTGCATGATGCCAAGGGCGCCCGCCTGGTTGCGCGACACCGGGATCATCGAAACGGTGATGTCCGCCCCCGTTTCAACGTGATCGGCGATGATCCGCCGGTAATCCATCCGGTAAAGCTGGTCGCCGCTGAGGATCAAGAGATACTCGAAATCGTAATTGAGCAAATGGACCAGGTTCTTGCGCACCGCGTCGGCCGTTCCCTGGTACCAGGAGGTGTCGGACAAGGTTGGCGCGGCCGCCAGAATCTCCACAAAGCCGCCCGTAAAATGGTCGAACTTGTAGGACTGCGAGATGTGCTTGTGCAGGGAGGCGGAGTTGAACTGCGTGAGCAGGTACATCCGCCGCAGGCCCGAATTGATGCAGTTGGAGATGGGGATATCCACCAGGCGGTATTTGCCGGCCAGCGGCACCGCCGGTTTGCTCCGTTCCCGGGTCAGCGGGAACAGGCGCTTGCCCTGCCCTCCGCCCATGATGACCGAGAGGACATTGCTCGAATTGGCCGGCATGCGAGTTTTCTGCGGCATAAGTGCGCCAAACTGTCGGAAGAACAATCTTAAGCCATCGGCCGCCGGATGCAAGAAATCTTGCGCTGGCTGATCACTTTTGCTTGCAAAGGGGCGGGGGGATGCTTTATAGTCAACTTAAGCACAGTCGGTGATGGCAAGACGCTGAAAGAAATCAGTTATGTATTTCGGAGCCGATTATCACCCGGAACATTGGGTTTATCCTTACGCGGGCACCCCCGAGGACACGGAGGCGCGCTGGAAGGAGGACATAGAATTGATGGTGGCCGCCGGGATGAACATCGTGCGCATGGGAGAGTTTGTCTGGGGCCTGTGCGAACCGCGGGAGGGCGAATTCGACTTTTCCTGGCTCAAACGAATCATGGACTTGATGGCCGCCGAGGACATCAAGGTCGTGCTGGCCACACCCACCGCCGCGCCGCCCATCTGGGTGACCAAGAAGCATCCCGAAGTGCTGCCCATGGATGAACGAGGGCTGCCCCTGTGCGAGGGCACCCGCCACGCTTGCTGCCTCAACAGCGATCTTTACTGGGAGTACTCCAAGAAAATCGTCCGCGCCATGGCCGGCGCGCTGGGCAACCACCCCCAATTGCTCGCCTGGCAGATTGACAACAACGTCGGCGCCCATTCCATGCAACCCTCCTTCAACGAGGAAACGCGGCGGGATTGGCACCTCTGGCTGCAGGCCAAATACCAGACCATCGAGCGTCTCAACGACCTGATGGGCGCGCGATTCTGGGGCCAGACGGTCACGGATTGGTCACACGTGCCGCTGCCGCGCACGGCCCCGGCGCCGCACAATCCGGCCCTCATGCTGGATTGGCGCCGCTTCTGCAGCGACACCATCGTGGCCTTTGTGCGGATGCAGGCGGAGTTGCTGCACGAGCTTTGCCCCAACGCGCCCGTGACGACCAACATGCGCGCCTTCGGACAGCAGGTGGATTTGTTCGACGTGGGCGACGTTCTGGATTTCGTTTCGCTCAACAGCAACGCGACCATCAAATCCAAGTCGGCCGAGAACGCCTGCGAGGCGGACTTCTTGCGTTCGCTCAAGAAGGAGAACATCCGGATTCCCGGCCAGGGGGCCGGGTTCTGGGTCATCGAGCAGAAAGCCGGGCATGTCAATTGGCAGGATGTCAACTCGCTGGTGCGGCCGGGGGTGGTGCGATTGTTCACTTACCAGACCATTTCGCGCGGGGCTGACGGGGTGCTCTACTTTTTCTGGCGGCAGCCGCGCATCGGGCAGGAGAAGTTTTACGGGGGAGTGCTGACCCACCGCGGACGGACCGACAACCGGATTTACAAGGAGATCAGCCAGATCGGGCAGGAGATCAAGCGCCTGGGTCCCGCCCTGCAAGGCACGGCCGTCAAGGCGGAAACGTGCATTCTTTACACGCACGACAACGACTGGACGCTGGGATTGCCGCGCCAGCCCACCAAGTACTTCTCCCTGCGCGACCACGTGCAGCTTTTCTACACGGCCCTGCATGACCGCAACATCCCGGTGGATTTTGCGCGACCGCATGAGGATTTGTCCAAGTACAAGCTGGTCATCGCCCCCTCCCTGAGCCTGCTGACCGGGGCGGAAGCCGACGCGTTGAAGATCTATGTCCAGAACGGCGGGACGCTGGTGGCCACGTGCAATACCGGCTTGGTGGATGAACATCACATCGCCGCCGACACCGGCTATCCGCACGACTTGACGGATTTGTTCGGGCTGGAAGTCACGGAGTTCGATCCGCTGCCGCCCGAGGAGGAAAATCACCTGGCCTTCCGGGGGACCTTTCACACCAGCCGCTTGCACACGGCGCGGCTGTGGTGCGACCTCATTGAGACCAGCGGGTGCCAGGTGCTGGCGACCTACGGGCGGGACTTCTACGCGGGGCATCCGGCGATGACGCTGCACACCTTTGGCCTGGGCCGGGCGGTCTATCTGGGCACCGTGTCCCAACAGGAGTTTTATTTCGACATGGTCACTTGGCTGCGCAATCTCTGCCTCTTGCAGCCGCTGCTCAAGGTGCCCGATTCGATCGAGGTCAGTCTGCGGCAAAACGCGGAGACGAAGATTTTCTTCCTGCTCAATCACCAAAGCACCCCGGTGCGCGTCACCTTCTTCAAGCCGATGCATGATTTTCTGACCGGGCGCACCTTCAGCGGCAATTACGACGTGCCCTCGCACGGGGTGCTGGTGCTCGATGAGCACCAGGCCGAAAAGTCGCAGGCTGTCGAAGGGGAGGATGCGACAGTCCTGACGCAAGATGCCGGGTAAGGGTCCGTGCAAAAATAACTTCTGATAATGAGGCGCTCTTCAAACACAGGCGAGGTGGCGCCTGAAAGCCCATTCTCGGAGGCCGTTGACAATTGGCCATTGACAATTTGTAATTGGCCATTGAGCAGATGGGGAAGCGGGACGCAATTGCAGATGCCAAATTTTCAATGACCAATTGTCAATCAACGCTTTCGAACTCTCTGGCGTTTCGAAACGGGTTTGGTCGAAAGGGCACTGGCAAGACCGGAATTCTACAAAGAGGCCGCTCCTGACGGAGCTTGGAAATGTCTTCTTGTTCCTGGTTCTACAAAGAGGCTGCCCCTGACGGGGCTGAGGCAGGGAGAGAGACCGGGACGCGCCGGTCTCCCGACGACCAAACCAACTGTCGCTGACGACTATGGCCGACAAGACGGCGGGCAAGATGGCGGGAGTGGCGGGGCCACAATCCTTGGCGTAACCCGCCGGTTTGCTCCACAACATATAGTGTTTTCGGCCTGAAAAAACCTTCATTTAAACGTTGTTTCCCACCCCCCTTTTCCCTTACACTTTTCCGGTCGCGCCAGGCCGGTGATGGCCCGCCGGCGGGCGCCTTTTTCCAAGAGCAAAAATGGACGAAAATAAGACTCAAAATCCTGGCTTCGCGCCGGAAACGCTGGAGAAATACGATGCCTCCAAAATTGATAAACTGGAGGGCCTGGAGGCCGTGCGCAAACGGCCCGGCATGTACATCGGCGACCCCGATGAACGGGGTTTGCACCATTGCGTCTTCGAGGTGCTGGACAACTCGATTGACGAACACCTGGCCGGCTTTTGCAAGACGATCAACGTCGCCATTCATGTGGACGGCTCGGTCTCCATCCGCGACGACGGCCGGGGCATCCCGGTGGACATGCACCCCAAGTGGAAGATGCCGGCGGTGGAACTGGTCCTGACCAATCTGCACGCGGGCGGAAAATTCGGCCAGGGCGCCTACAAGTATTCCGGCGGCCTGCACGGCGTGGGCGCCAAGTGCGTCAACGCCCTTTCCGAATGGTTCAAAGTCGAAGTCTCGCGCGACAACCAGGTCTATTACATGGCCTTCGAGCGCGGCCTGACCAAACAGAAGCTGGAGGTCATCGGCAAATCCAAGCATACCGGCACGCTCATCACCTTCAAGCCCGACGCGACCATTTTCACCCTCACCACCGAATTCAAGTTCGACCTGCTGGCCAACCGGCTGCGCGAATTGGCCTTCCTGAATCCGGGCCTCGAAATCACCTTGCAGGACGAGCGGGTCGAGAACAAGGCCGAGAGGTTCTTCTACCGCAACGGCATCGAGGAATTTGTCCGCCAACTGGGCCGGAACAAGGAAGTGCTCCATCCCAAACCCATCGTGCTGGCCCGGCAAAAGGACGAAGTGCTGGTGGATTGCGTGCTGCAGTACAACGACAGCTACACCGATCAAATCCTCTGCTTCGCCAATTCCATCGCCAACACCGACGGCGGGACGCATCTGACCGGGTTCCGCTCGGCCCTGACGCGCGCCATCAACCAGTACGCCCGCGCCAACAACATGATCAAGGAAAAGGACCCCGCCATTTCGGGCGACGACGTGCGGGAGGGCCTGGTCTGCGTCCTGAGCGTCAAGCTGCCCAACCCGCGTTTTGAGTCCCAAACCAAGGTCAAGCTGGTCAACACGGAAATTGACGGCCTGGTCGCCTCCATCGTCTATGAGGGGCTGATGAGCTTCTTCGACGCCACCCCCTCGGTCGCCCGGCGGATTGTTGACAAGAGCCTCATGGCCGCCCGCGCGCGCGAGGCGGCCCGCAAGGCGCGCGAGACGGTGCGCAAAAGCGCGCTGACCGGCGGCGGGCTGCCCGGCAAACTGGCCGATTGCTCCGACCGCGACCCGGCCAGCACGGAACTCTACATCGTGGAGGGCGATTCGGCCGGCGGCTCGGCCAAGCAGGGCCGGGACCGGAAATTCCAGGCCATCCTGCCCATTCGCGGCAAGCTCATCAACGTGGAAAAGGCCCGCCTGGACAAAGTCCTCCAGAACACCGAAATCCGCACCATGATCACCGCCATCGGCACCGGCATTGGCGACGGCGAAGGCGAGGGGGCCTTCGACCTGGAAAAACTGCGCTACCACAAAATCATCATCATGACCGACGCCGACGTGGACGGGTCGCACATCCGGACCTTGTTATTGACGTTCTTCTACCGGCAGATGCCCCAACTGGTCAAGCAGGGCTTCGTCTATATCGCCCAGCCGCCGCTCTACCAGATCGCCCGCAAAAAACGGGTCGAATACGTGGATGACGACGCGCAAATGAACGAGATTCTCATCCAACTGGGCACCGAGGACGTGCGCCTGCGCGACCTGGCCACCAGCCGCGAGATGTCGGAGAAGCAATTGGCCGAAATCCTGGCCTTGCTCGAATCGCTGGACAAATACGTCCAGGCCCTCCGCCGGCATGGCGGCGATTTCGGCGATTACATCGAGCACCGCCACAAAACGACCCACGCGCTGCCGCGCCATCTGGTCAAGGTCCGCGACGGCAACGACGAAACGGTGCATTACTTTCACACCGAGGAGGAACTGAGCGGCTTCGGCGCCGCCAATCCCGACTTGAAACTCTTCGGCGAGGAGCCCGACACGACCCTGCTGGAAAAGGGCGACAAGGCGGCCCGCAACGGCAACACCCGCCGGGCGCGGCACGTCGAGTTGCACGAGAGCAAGGCGGTCATGGAACTGCTGGCCAAACTGGAGCACAAGGGGCTGAACGTCGAACATTATTCCGCCCAGGACCATCCCCTTTTTGAGCTGATTGAGGGCGAAGGCGAGCGCGCCACCGTCAAGCCCCTCTTTTCCATCGCCGAAATCCTGGCCGGCGTCAAGGAAGCCGGCAAGCGCGGCATCCAAATCAAGCGCTTCAAGGGCTTGGGCGAGATGAACGCCAAGGAATTGTTTGACACCACCATGAATCCCGACAAGCGCAAGCTCCTGCGCATTGACATGACCAATGTCCTCGAAGCCGAGGAGATGTTCACCAAGTTGATGGGCGACGAGGTGGAACCGCGGCGTCAATTCATCGAGGACAACGCGCTGAACGTCCGCAATCTCGACGTGTAGTTCTCATGCCCGACGACCATCAAGCGAACACACCCGGCCCGTCGGAAAGCCAGCCGCCGTCCGCCGGCGCGCCCCTTTACGCCGCCAACGAAAAAGTCCAGAAGATCAACGTCGCCGACGAGATCAAAAATTCGTTCCTCGATTACTCCATGTCGGTCATCATCTCCCGCGCCCTGCCGGACGTGCGGGACGGATTGAAGCCCTCGCAACGCCGCATCTTGTACGCCATGCAGCGGTTGAATCTCTATCCCGGCCGCAAGCATTACAAATGCGCCAAAATTTGCGGCGACACCAGCGGCGACTTCCATCCGCACGGCGAGGCGGTCATCTACCCGACCCTGGTCCACATGGCCCAACCCTGGGCCATGCGCGAAACGCTGGTGGACGGCCAGGGCAATTTCGGGTCCGTCGAAGGCGACCCGCCCGCCGCCATGCGTTACACCGAGGCCCGCATGACCCACCTGGGCGCCGCGTTGATGGAGGACATGGAGAAGGACACGGTGGATTTTGTCCCCAATTACGACGAACGGCTCACCGAGCCGACCGTTTTTCCCGCCGCCTTCCCCAATCTGCTGGTCAACGGCGGCACGGGCATCGCCGTGGGCATGGCCACCAACATGGCCCCGCACAACCTGGGCGAAGTCATTGACGGCATCTGCGCCCAAATTGAGAACCCGGACATTACCGTCGAGCAATTGATGCGGCACATCAAGGGGCCGGATTTCCCCACCGGCTGCGCCATCTGCGGCCTGGATGGAATCAAGGAATACTTCACCACCGGCCGCGGCTCGGTCAAAATCCGCGGCAAGGTCGGCCTGGAGGAACTCAAGGGCGGGCGCGAGCAAATTGTCATCACCGCCATTCCTTACAACGTCAACCGCGCCCTGCTGGTCGAGCGCATCGCCGAACTGGTCAATGAAAAAGTCATCCCGGACATCACCGCCGTGCGCGACGAATCGGACGAGAACACGCGCGTGGTCATCGAGATCAAACGGGACGCCCTGCCCAAGGTGGTCATCAATAATCTTTTCGAACATACCGCCCTGGAAACCGCCTTCGCGGTCAACGCCGTCGTCATTGATCATGGCCGCCCCAAGACCCTCGGCCTCAAGGCCCTGATCAACTGTTACATCGAGCACCGGCGCGACGTCATCATCCGCCGCACCCGCTTCGAGTTGCGCAAGGCGGAGGAGCGCGCCGAAACCCTTGAGGCCTTTCTCCTCGCCCTCTCCAACCTGGACGAGTTCATCCGCATCATCCGCCAGTCCAACAACCGCGAGGAGGCCCGCATCAAGCTCCTGGCCTTCGATTTCACCCGCCAGCAAGTCGAGCGCATCGGCCTGCTCATCCGCACCGAGTCCCGCCTGGTCAGCGGCCGTTATTCCCTGAGCGAGGCCCAGGCCGACGCCATCCTGGAACTGCGGCTCTATCAATTGACCGGGCTGGAGATGAACAGAATCCGCGCCGAATATGCGCAGGTGCTGGAGCGCATCAAGGATCTGGTGGACATTCTGGCCAAGGAGGCCCGCGTCTTTGCCATCATCAAGGCCGAATTGCAGGCCATCAAACAGAAACACGCCACGCCGCGCCTGACTGAACTGGCGCCCGAGGAGGGCCAGATCGCCATCGAAGACTTGATCGCCAACGAGGGCGTCATCATCACCATCACCCACGCCGGCCTCATCAAGCGCACCAACGTCAGCTCCTACCGCGCCCAGCGGCGCGGCGGCAAGGGCGTCATCGGCATGGCCACGGGCGAGGCCTCCGCCGCCGCGCCGGGCGAGGCGGAGGATTTTATCGAGCACCTCTTCACCGCCAGCACCCACGATTACCTTATGTTCTTCACCAACACCGGCCGCGGCTACGTCGAGCGCGTCCATGAGGTGCCCGACATGGGCCGCGCCGCCAAGGGCCGCAGCATCGCCAATCTTCTGGAATTGAAGGCTGAGGAGAAAATCGCCGCCCTCATCCGCATCGTCTCCAAGACCGGCGCCAACAAGGAGGACCTCACCTGGACGCAGCCGAATTTCGTCTTCTTCGCCACGCGGCAAGGCACAGTCAAGAAAACCAGCCTCCAGGACTTCGCCAACGTCCGCAAAGGCGGCATCATTGCCATCGGCATTGAATCCGGCGACTCCCTCATTGACGTCAAGCTCACCGGCGGGCGCGACGAGGTCGTCCTCATCACGCGCCAGGGCCAGAGCATCCGTTTTTCCGAGCAGAACGTGCGCGACATGGGCCGGCCGGCGGCGGGCGTGCGCGGCATCACGCTGGAGGCCTCCGATGCCGTCGTGGCCCTGGCGGTGGTGGTGCCCGACGCGACCTTGCTGGTGGCCGGCGAGCAGGGCATCGGCAAACGCACCGATTTCTCCGAATACCGTCTCCAATCCCGCGCCGGCAAAGGCATCATCACCATGAAAACGACCGACCGCACCGGCCCGGTGGTCGGCGCGCTGACCGTCAAGGACGACGACCAGATCATGTTGATCACCGTGGCGGGCCAGATGGTGCGCATGCGCGTGAGCGACATCCGCGAAGCCGGCCGCAACACGCAAGGCGTGAAGCTCATTGAATTGGAAGCGCCGGACAAACTGCAAGCCATCGCCCCCGTCATCAGCGAGGAGAAGGAAGAAGCCAGCGGCGACGCCGAACCCGCCCCGCCCAAGTAAGCCATATCAGCGTTTCAGCAATTCCGCCACGTCCACCATCGCGTCGGGGAACATTTGCGGACTGGCCTGTTCGCCGGCGCGAAGAATTGTCTTTGAACCGTAGCCCGCGAAATGCGGCTGGCGATAAACCTCGATGGTCTGGTCGTTCAAATCCACAATCCAGACTTCCGCAATGCCCGCGCGCCCGTAGGCGGGAATCTTCACCGCCTGATCTTTTTCCAACGTCGTGTCGGCAATCTCCACCAACAGAAAGACATCCTCCGGCCGCGGATGCCGTTTCCGATAATAGTCCGGGGAGGGCTTGAGCAGCATGAGGTCCGGCTGCGGTTCGGAATGCTCGTTCAATCGCACCGGGTTTTGCACCGATGTGATCCACCGGCCCTTGGCGGCAGCGGTGAAAAACATGGTCAGAAAATTAGTGACGCCTCCGTGGAATGGGGCAATGGGTGGCAGATCAATGATTTGTCCGTCGAGCAACTCGACGCGCGCGTCGGGAGGCAGAACGCCCGTTTCCGCCATCCGGTAGTATTCCTTTACGCTAAAACGATGTTTGGCCAGTGCCAGCATGAAAACATAGTATCAAATCAGGCCGCCCTTTGCAACTTCATCTCCGATCCCATTTCAAGATGTCCGCCCAGCAAGGTCAACCGCGCAACGAAAGCCAATCGTGCTGCACCGGTCAAGACCCGGCCACATGAGCAAAAACTTAGCGGCGAAATCGGCCGGGCGCGGGCCCCCATCGGCATACCAACCGGAGCCTCGGGCTTGGAAAAAGGCGCCTCCCCGGATGATGCAAAATTGTGTGTGGCCGTCGCTGCGCCGGCTTTCAGTCCACTCCCAAACGTTGCCGCACATGTCATAGCAACCATAAGGCGAGCGGCCTTGCGGGAAGGCCCTCACGGGCGTGGTGCCTCCCGTTTCCCCGCCATTGCAGCGTCCCGCTTCCATGAGGTTTCCCCACGGGTATTTCCGGCCATCGCTTCCTTGCGCCGCGAATTGCCATTCCTCCTCGGTCGGAAGTCTTTTGCCCGCCCACCTGGCATAAGCGCGGGCGTCGTCCAAGTCCACATAGACAACCGGATGTTCTTCCTTGCCCGCCGGGGGGCCTCCGCCCTGCCAGTGCTTCAAGAAATTTTGCCCGTGCCGCGGCCGGTAGCCGCTGGCGCGCAGGAAGGAGGCGTAAGCCGCGTTCGTCACCAGCGTTTCATCCACTGCGAAACGCTGGAGCACGACCGGGCGGCGGAATGTGTGAACCCGGAAGTCGAAGGAATCTCCGAGGTCTTCATCCGGCGGAGGGGTGGACTGATAATAGCCGCATTCCCGTCGGCGCATGTCAATGCTCAACTCAATGGCCACCGGGGGAATCTCCACCATTCCGGGCGGGACCCGGCCATGTGGCGAACGGGCAATCGGGACCGTTTCCATTTCGACCTTCGGCCGGCCGGTTGTGAAACATTTTCGCGCGTCCAACCGGGCTTGTTGGAGCAGGAATCTGTCGAAATCCAATCCCAATGCCGCCCTTGTGCCGGAGAGGAAACAACCGATGCCGCGCGGAGGAATATTCCCGGACAGGAAGACGGTTTCCTTGTCGGCATGGCCTCCGATCTCAACGCCCCTTGACAGATCGAAGTAACGGTGCTCCGCCACGGAGGGCGCTTTGAGCAACAGCCCGTGGCAGGCGCTTTCGTTGCGGTTGACGAGCGTCCACAACCGCAGGGCGTCCCCCTCCCATAACGTGGCAAAGACGCCGGGTTGTTCGACGGGAACCAGCGGCGTCCAGCTTCCGTCGTTGAACAGCTTGGTGAAGCGGCGCTGGATTGGAAGCATTCCACGGAGGATGGACCGATCCCTTTGGTTCCAGGGCGCCCAGGAACCAAACACATTCTCCCAAATCATCATCCCGCTGCCGTTCATCCAGGCCGCGTGCAACTCGCCCGTATGATCCTGGTCCCACCGCCGGATCTGGTGCTGCATGTGATGCCGCTCGAACCATTTATGCTGGAGCACGCCGGGGGCATGACTGTCCTGGAACCATTGCGCCCACGAGGCCAGGTGGTCGTGGATGTTTTCCAGCGGCACCTCATCCTCGCTCTCCAGAATCACCCCCGGCCGCGCGGCATCCAGCCGGGCGCGAAAATCCGCCCCGCCCTTGTTCAATGTGTCCAGGAAAACACCATCAGCCTCCACTTCACGCACGATGGACGCCAGCACTTCCAGGTCCGAATCCTTCTCCCGGCGCGTGCCGGCATCCCAGGGATTGTAGTCGAGGTAAACTCGGACATCGCGCTTGTGGAACTGGCGCACAACGTCGCGCGCGCCTTTCAGTCCGCCGGGCATGTCACGGTAAAAATCGAATTGATTCCGCTGGTCCACTCCGATGCGGGGATAGGCCTGCCAAAGCAGGACGCTGTCGTAGCCGCCGAATTCACGCTCCCCGCGGCGAAGGATTTTCTCGACAGTGTAACGGCTGCGGCGGCGGTCGTAAAAGGTCTCATCGCACATCATGAGAAAGCAGCAGGCGTAATTGGAGGCGCCCCAGGCAAATTCCGGGCGCCGGTAGAGAACATCGTCGTAGTGAAGTCGCGCCCGCGTTTCTTCGCGCCACCTGGCCAGCGCCAGCCGGTAGGCGGGCCACTGCGCGGCATCGTCTGGAGCCGGAATGATCCCCCCGGAGGCAACGAGGCTCAATGAGGCATCGGCTCCCACCGCCAGAGTGCGCCACTCACCCGCCAGGGGCAGCAGCAAGGTCCCTCCGAGTTGAAGGAATCGTCGCCGGCGCATGTTCATTTCCGGGTTGTCTCCGGTTATCGGATGCGGATATCCCCCGAATGCTGGTGTTGAATGCGAACGGCAAAACCACCGCCGGCAATTGCTTCCACCGTGTATCCCGGCGTGCTTCCATTGAGGCTGTTCACGCGAGGCAGCCGTTTGCCTCCGGCGCAAACCGCCGTCGGCCTCTCCCGCAATCGCAGCACTTCGCGCGCCGCCTTGTCGAACGTCACGTAACGGATCTGGCGCTCCCCGTAATGAACGGCGCGGACAACGGAAGTCGAGCCTAACAAGTGCGATTCATCGGGCGGCGCCCATTCCGGCACGGAGGCCAGGCCCCGCTGAAAGTGCCGCATGTAATCACCGTAGCCGTCGGAAAACCAATAGCCGGTGCCTTCATCAAGGCTCGTCTTGACCAAGCCGTCCTGGCGCGAGGAATAAGTCGCCCAATTAAAAGAACGAAAGGCGCGTTCCTTGGAGTCAACCTCGCCCGTCACTTCGTAGTATAAGGCGCGCACGGAGGCGTAGCGGGCGGTGTGGCTGGACATTTTGTCCATGTCGTTCACCTGCTCGGAAAGCACTTCCGCCCCCCACTGGAGCCCCTTTTCCGGCAACCCTGCCATCGTCACGGAGTCGGTGGCGAAGAAGCCGGCGACCCAATCGAGAATCCGCCGGGCATGGAGGAGCGCCAGCGGATCCTTTTCCGGGTGTTGGAGCAAATAGCGCGCCGTTTCCAGCGCCGAATACTGGTTCCGGTTGGTGCGATAGTCTGAATAGATCAAGACATCCTCGAAATACTGGGTCCAGACCTGGTTCTGGACGGGGTAAGTCATCAGCCAGCGCCAGGCCATGTCGCGCGCGCGGGCGTAGGACTTGAGGCGGCCGCGCTTGAGCCGGAGAAGTTCGTCCAACAGCCGTATGGGGCCGATGGTGTTGGCCGTGTATTCTTCCCGAATCCGGGTCCCGGTCCTGGCATCCACTCGAAAAGGCCAGGGGGAATGGCTTTGGTCTCCGGGCCGCACGTGCGCCGCCAGCGCGTCGGCGCAATGGAGAGCGGCTTGGAGATACTTTTTCTCCAGCGTAAACTCGTAGAACTGGAGATAGGCGTATCCTAGTTCGCCGACCTTGTCCGGTTCCAGGTACCCCACGCCGTCCCCGCGGCCGCAAGGGGTGTGGTTTTCCTTGTCGCAGTAAATGGTGTCGGTGCCGCCGCGGTAAACAGGATTGCCCGCATCGGAGCTGGCATACGGCGCCAGCGCCCAGGAATCGGCGGCGTCGGTGGTTCCAAAGCTGATTATATGGTCCAGCATCTCGCGCACCCGATCCATCACGGCCCGGTCCCCGCTATAGGCATAATAGAGAATGGCCGAGTCGGTCAGCATGGCAAACAATCCCGCCGGGTTGTGGGCCCAAGGGCGTCCCGAAAAGAGCGGTTGAGCCGGATCATTCAGTCCGTTGAATTCCGGAAAGGTAAAGTAGGTCCGGTAACCATCCGCCTGCGCTGGGATGCTCTTGAACATCTCCCAGTCATTTCGGATGATCCAGTCGTACGGAGCTTCAGACTCAACCCAACTGAGAATCTTCCCTTCCTTATCGAGCCGCGCTTCGTGCCAGAAAAGTCGGCCCGCTTGCAGGGCATTGGTCTCCAGGAAGCACGCGCCACTCAACAGGAGAGCGAACAGGCGCGCCAAATCCCCAAAAGGGTTCCGAATCATGTGTGCTTCTGCAACGTTCGCAAGTCCACGTCAGGTGGCCGGCTGTAAACGGGAACGCGCACCACCAGCGCATCGAACCCCAGATAATACCCCGCCGATTTGGGTGACTTGCCGGCGCATTCAAAGCGCAAGGTATGGCTTCCCGGCGCCAGCTTTTGTGTCCCCAGTTTCTCCGCCGTCGGGACGATGGTCGAGTCGTAGAGGTCAAGCTGGGCGATTTGCCGGCCGTCGAGCAACACGCGATAAATGCCGTAGTCGTGAGAATGGACCATCCGGGCCGTCAGTTGGGCCATTTGGTTGGTCTGGTTCTCGAAGGACACTTCCACCCATCCTTTGTCGGTGGCCGGACGGAACCAGAGTTGCTTGCCATCGGTTACCCCGTCCAAAGGCTGCACTTCGATGGGGTCGTCGGAATGTTTGGCCGCAGCCACGGCAGCATGGCCCTTAAGGATAATCCATTCGTGGAAGGGCAATCGCTCCGGCCCGGGCGGCAAGGCCGGCCCGGCCTGGTGAGGCTCGATTTGATACCAGAAAGCCACGCTGGACATGAGGTCGTCGCGCTCGATGAAGCCGGTGGAGGTGCCATCGGGGAATTCCTGGCTGCCCCGGTGTTGGATTTCCACGCGCAAGGATTTGTCGAAGGCGATCGGATCGGGAATATGCCAGCGGTAGGCGCTGGCGCTATCGCCCGTGCCGTAGCCTTCCCAGAGCGGCGTGCCATAAAAGGGGCCGGATTGCTCGCGGAAACCCCATCCGTCGCAGAAATAATCCTCCGTGCCGGTTCCGCGCAGGCTGGGCTCCTTCTCCCCATCAATGAAAAACAAATCATTGCCTTCGCCAAACCAACCCGGCGAGGACATCACCACGCTCAAGACCGTGCCCACATAATGCCCGCGCCCGGCAAGGTCGGCGATCAGGTAATTTTGGCCCATCACGCACGGGAACTCCTGCCGATACATCGCGTGAAAATAGGCGCTGTCCGGGGGCAGGGCCGGCAGTTTCTGCCAGTCAATGTAATAGTAGAAGGCGTCGCAAGGCATTTGCCCTTCATTGGTCACGACGATGCGGGCCGATTTGCCGAAGGGCATCGGCCAATAACAGTTGCGCCCGCGCCCATCGGACGTGACGCGGACCGGCAGTGACGTGAAAGGTTGGTCCACGGCCATGCCCATGCCGAAGAAATCGCCGATGGGACATTGGACGCTGGCATTGGTCTCGCCATCCCAAAACATGAGCAACGTGAGCAACCGGGAATAACCCGGCTCCCGATCGGCAATCGTACACCAGAAATGGACGATCTGTCCCGGGCCCTCCAGTTCGGCCAGCGTCAGCCTGCCGCCCGCTTTGATCCAGCGGCAGTCCCCGTTGCCGTTGCGCCAGTCCGGGTCGGCGGAGGAGGCGCGCATGGTCTGGAAGTTCTTGAGTTTCTCCAGGCCCGAGAGCGGATTGCCCGGATCCAGTTGCGCCAGAACGGCACTGCAAGACAGCGCGAGGGTAACGATGGACGAATAGAATGAGTTCATATCATGGGGGATTGTGTGTTCAATGAATGGAATGGTCAGCGATCAGACCTTTGCAACGGGTCCCAATAGCGGGAATTGACCAGCGCCTGCACCGACTGGTCGGCCGGATCCACCGGAGGGTTGATCTGGGAACCCTTGCGCCCTTCGGCGTGACCATCGGTGAAGACACAGTTGCCCACCCCCGAGTGACGAAAGGTTTCGACGCCTTGGAGGCCGCCCTCGGCAGCATAAGGCCACCAACAATCCGAACTCCAGCACGCGGTCGAATTGCTATTGCCGTCGGCCGGCATGCAATCGCCCATCATGAAGGTATCCACCGGATGGAGAACGGACGTGCGTTTGAAGTCAGGCGCGGTGTAAAAATTCACTCCACCCACCGTCAAGGTAAAGGCCAGCCAGGGATGCAGTCCGAGGAAAAAATTATTGTAACCATACCCGACGAAGTGCGGGTCAAATTTCCAGGTCCAAGTCACATCCGCATCCGTCCGCTGCCCTTTGAGGGCCGCGCAGTGAAAGAGATTGCTTTGCGAGGAGTCGCCCGCCATGGCCAGCAGGGTGGTGCCCCACCAGTTGGTCTCGGATATGGTCACATCGTTGTTGTCAACGTTTTGGTTTCGGTGCGCGGGAAAGACGTTGTTGTTGTCGTCGGTGTAAATCTGCATGAGAATGGCAACCTGTCTGAGGCTGTTCAGGCAGTGAATGCGGTCGGCCTGGCCCTTGGCGCGGGCCAGGGCGGGCAAGAGCAACGACGCCAGGATGGCAATGACGGCAATGACCACCAGCAACTCAATGAGCGTGAAGGCTGATTGACCCGGCCAAGACCCGGTCGGTCTGTGATTTCTCATGGCGTCGCATTCTTTCATAATGTCAGAGTTTTCTCTCATTCGTATTATCGGCGATTATCTCCACCGCCTGAATCATGGCCTCGTGGCGGGGGATGGAGGTGAACCGCAGTTCAATGACGCCGTTTTGGGGCTGGATGTTTTCAAATTCGCGGGTATAGGCCCGGAATGTTCCTGCTTCCTTGCGCACGTTCAGATTCTCAATCACGGTCTGGCCGTTGATGAGCACGGTGGTGGGACGGGCCACCGATTCCCATTTGTCTCCTTCGCGCTCGATCCAGGGCGTTTCGGGCGTGTCGGCCCAGTGCAACCGGACTTTGTAAGTGCCGGGCGCCACCGTGAGGTTGACCCAGAACTCCGGCGCATGAACGCCGTAGCGGTAGATTTCCTCATCCGGCGTTCCGCCGATATACATGCTGCGGCGGTCGTGCCACCAGCACCGCGCCACGGTGTCCACGTCCGCTCCGACGCGGGCGACGAACTCGGTGCCGGGCCGCCAGGCCTTGCCTTGGGAATCAATATAGTCCTGCCGCCCGGTGTAACCAAAGATGAGCCGTTGCGCCTCTTTTGGTCCGCCGCCGGAACCGAAACCAGCGTCGCCGCTGGCGGCGGAGAAGAGGGCGGACTCGATTCCAATCCGGGCGCCGCGGGCCAGGGGATTTTTCTCGCCGCGCACGACGGTTTTCAATTCATGGGGGCCGTCAGGCAGGCCGCTTTTGAGGAAGATCGGTTGTTCATGCCGCACGGTGGGATTCCAGCACTCAATCAGCGTTGGCTGCTTGACACCGTCCAGAAAGGCCTCAGCCCAACCGCCCTCCGGGCCGACGACGCCCAGCAGCCGGACTTGATTGCCGGAGAATTGAAAGGTCATCGCCGCGCCCGGTTGATCGGCGGACCGGAATGAACCCTCCGGGGCGGCGCTGTCTTTGATCGTCGCCCATGTTCCCGTGAAGACCAAAGAGGCCTGGCCCGCCAATTGTTGTGGATCATCTCCGGTGACTTGAATGTTTCGGCAGCCATCGTGGCGCACCGTGACGATCCAGTCGCCGTTTGGCAACGGGGCGAGAGAATAACCGTTGGCATCCAGAGCGGGGCGTTCTTTGAGCCGGCGGCCATCGGCTTGAATCGAGGTGGGACAAAAGGCCAATCGCATCACTTCCTGCGCCCCCGGCGGGGAATCGAAGGTGGAGTAAGTGATCTTCCCCTTTTCGTAGAGAACTGTCCGCACGACCGAGGAGGAACGGACAATGTGGTTTTCGCGGTTTGGCGCCAACTTCTCAGGCAGCCACGCCATCGCTTCCAGGACCTGGCACAAGGGCCACGGATGAGCCAAGTTGGACCATTCGGCCGTCGCCACCTGGTCGCCAAACAAACCGTCTTTGACCACGCCGTTCGGAAGGCTGTCGTAAGTCGCCGTCAGCATCATCCGCCGGCCAATTTCGGAGGCCCATTGGCTGTGCGCCAGCGCGCCGTAGCGAATCAGCGTGGGGCCGGCAGTGTATTGATTGTAAGAGAGCGACGTGCCGCAGCAGACGGAGGATTCGGGAAAGGCCCAGGCGCCGCTATAGACCTCGCCGAATGAATCCGGCGCGGCGCAGTTGCGATTCCACAGGAGGGAAAGCATGTTCCGCGAATCATTCCGCCAGTTGGGATAAGCCGCGGGATATTTCATCAAATGGTCGGCGCACATCGAAACCATGCCGCACATCATGGGATTGTCCCAATCCCAATACGTCCGCCCCCAGGTGTCATCCACCCACCAGGCGGGCAGCATTTGCTCGTTGAGGAATCGCCTTCCGGCATCCCTGGCCTTGAGAATGGCGCGGCCTTTTCCCATGTAACCAATATGAATCAAGTCGTCCAGAAAATCAACGATGATGGACGTCGTGCCCGTCAGCACGTCCGACCATCCCACCACCGATGGGTCAACGTAACGATTCCACGGCGAAAGCTCCGGATGGGTGAACTGGCATTTGGCCGCGAACACGTCGCCCCAATGTTTCACCATTTCCAGATAGCGTGGATTTCCCGTCAGCTTGTGGGCCCGCAGCACCTCCATCCCCACCACCGCGCAGAGGTCCAGTTGATTGCGCCCGGCCGGGTTGCATTTGCCGTAGGCTTTTCCCCGTGTCGGCGTGCTGATGGGAAACAGGGGCCAGTCGGCCTTTTCGTCGGTCAGCCCATAATCCAGGATGTAGTCCACCGCCAGGGGTATATAGACAAAGGCGATGGGATCGCCGCTGTATTGGTAGTAAGCGGTGAGTCCCTTGATGGTGCTCCAGGTGCGTTGCGCCAAATCGCCGCACATCCAATCGGTCGTCGGGGGAATCTGAATCGTGCCGTCGGGCTGGATGCTCCAGTGGGAATTGTAAATGAAGTCCGGCGCGGCCATGACCGCCTTTGGCTTGTCCACCCACGGATAGCGTTTATAGACGTTGACGGCGATGTTCAGGCGCTCATCCAACTGCCCGTTCAATCCATGATGCCAGGGCGCGATCACGCCGTAAGAGTCCAATTCCGCCGGATGGGCGTAATAGGAAGGCAGATTGGTCGCCGCCTGCGCCTTGAGGCAAAGCGCCACTGCCGCCAGCGGCAACCAAGCTGCCATCGGGTGCATGTCAAAAATCTTCACCTTCTTGGCAGGGCAGAGCTGCTGCTCTGCCCTGAAATCTTGGGCGGCGCGGCAGCGCCGCCCTGCCAAGGACTCTCGCCCGTTGGCAATGCTCACGGTCCAATCAAACGGTAAAATTGCGGCCCGTTGCCGGCGGGCAAGGTCACCGTCAGCGTGCTGCCATTTGGCGCCGGCGCATTGGTCACGCCAGCCCAGGAGGCCGGCGCCAGGCTGGGGGTGGACTGAAGTTGGAACGTGGCCTGCGCCGCCGGCCAACTGAGAACAATGTTCCCCGCACTGCTGCTGACGGACAACGGAGGCCGCGGCACAAACGCGCTAAAATCCCCGCCCATGACCGCCTGAATTTGTGCCTGGGACAAGGCGATGTTGAAGACCGCCACGTCATCCAGCATCCCGTTCCAAGTGCGGTCAGGGGTTGCGGCCAGTTCAGAACCGATGAGAATCCCGTCTTGGTAACCGAGGTATCCGCCCATCGGAGCCGTGACCGGCTGAGAGGCCATACCCCCGTTGGGGCCGGTGTTTCCGTTGCGGTACAGCGTCAGATTGGTGCCGTCATAAACCACCGCCCAATGCACCCATTGATCCAAGAGCGGTGCGACGGTGCTGGGAGATGCGCCCCAACCGAACCCCCATGGTGGTCCGATAGGCCGACTCCAAGTGTACATCTGCGGGTCGCTGTAAGTGGTTGACCCGGACTCCAACTGGAAGGCCGTGCCGTCGTCAATGACCATAATCCGCCCATAGTTCGCCACAAAATTGCCCGAGCCGTCCGAAACCTCGTAAGCCCAGGCCGTGATGGTCCACGCATTGGTTTCCGTCTGGCCGATCATCAACGAATCGTTGGCCGGGATGGTGACATACGCGTGATCCGTGCCGTCGTTGGTGAAATATAGTGCCCCGCCAAAACCGGCCTGGCTCGCCACCCGCGCCGGGACATCCCCGTTCTCGCCGATGATGGTCCCGTTATTTCCCAGCCCCGAGGAATCCAGGACCGTGGTTCCGTTGGTTTCGTTAAAGCGCCACAGCCCGACCAGGGTTGTCTGGGCCGCATCGTACACGAGCAGCCTGGCCGGCGGGCTGGTAATGCTGCCAAGCGTATTGCTGACAACGACGGAGTAGGCTCCCGACTGGCTGAACTGCAGGTTGGTCAGAACCAACGTTGCGTTCGTCACCGTCGGATTGCCGGCGCTCGACAGCTCATTGGTGCCGTTGAAATACCATTGATACTGGAACGGCGCCTGGCCGTCCGCGGCGACACTGAAAGTAAAGTTGGATCCGAGTGGCTCGGTCTGGCTTTGCGGCTGGCTGACCAGGCCCGGAGGGCCGCCGATAAACGCCGAAAAATCACCTGCCATCACGTTCGTGATCTCCGATTGGGTCAGCGCGCCGGCAAACACCGCCACGTCGTCCAACATCCCGTTCCAAGTTGCGGTGGGCGATTGATCGAGTTCTGAGCCGATCAGCACGGCGCCCGTATAGCCCGGGTACGCCAGAGGCAAAGTCACCGGAGTGGAAGAAACGCCGCCCAGCGGCCCTTGATTGGCATTGCGGTAGAGCGTCAGGTTGGTGCCGTCATAGACCACCGCCCAATGCACCCATTGATCCAGCACCGGCGTCACAGGAGAGGCTGTGCCCCAACCCACATTCCACGACGGGGGCAGCCAGCTCCAGGAGTACGCGGGCAGTTCGCTATAGGTCCACATTTCCGCGTCACCGTTGGTGCCGGACTCCAACTCGAAAGTATTGCCGCCATCCATCACCAGGATCCGTCCATAGCCCGCCACAAAATAGCCCGTGCCGTCCGAACTCTCGTAAGCCCAGGCCGTGATCGTCCACGCATTGGTGGCCGTCTGGCCGATCATCAGCGACTGGGAGCCGGGAATACTCACATAAGTGTAGTTGGTGCCGTCATTGACGAACTGTAGCGCGTTGCTAAACCCTGGCTGTCCCGCGACCCACGACGGCAGGTTGCCGCCGGTGCCCATCAGTGTCCCGTTATTTCCCAGGCCCGACGAATCGAAGACATTGGTTCCGCTGCCTTCATCAAAGTGCCATAATCCGACAACCACAGGCGCTGCGGAAGCCGGCTGTTGGCGCAGGAGCATGGCACAAGAGGCGAAAACCACTGCTAACAATTGAGTGCGCAATCCGAAAGCAGAGGCTGTTTTGGCGGGGATTTTCATAACTTTATTCATTTTCATAACGTTATTCAATTTGACAAAGGGCAGATTAAACAGAAGATCGCCGCCAGTCAAGCTATATCGAATCGGGTTGCCGCAGTGGGACGGAGGGGCTAGGGTTTTGGGGTGAATCAGCCATTGGACACCCTTGGCCTCATTGCGGGCAATCGCTCGCTGCCGCTGGCCTTTGCCGAACAGGCCCGCGCCCAAGGCGTCCAACGCCTGGTGGCCGTCGCCTTCGACAATGAAACCGACCCGGCGCTGGCGCAATTGGTGGATGAGATCGTCTGGATCAAGGTGGGCCAGTTGTCTAAAATGATCGCCGCTTTCAAGCAACGGGGCGTGACTCGCTGCGTCATGCTCGGCCAGATCGCGCCGCGCAATTTGTTTGACGTGCGGCCGGACCTCCGCGCCCTGGCGCTGCTGATGAATTTGAAGGAGCGCAACGCCCATTCCATTTTCGGCGCGATGGCCGGCGAGTTGAAAAAGGAGGGGATCGAGTTGATTGAGCCGCTGCCCTGGCTGCGGCCGCTCATGCCGGGCGCCGGGTTTGTCCTCGGTCCGGCCTTGACCCCGGGGCAAAAGCAGGACGCGGCCTTTGGCTTTCGCGTGGCCAAGGAAATTTCGCGCCTGGAAATCGGCCAGACCGTCGTGGTCAAGGAGGGGACGGTGCTGGCGGTGGAGGCCTTTGAGGGCACCGACCTTTGTTTGCGCCGGGGCGGAGAGTTGGCCCGGGGCAAAGGGGCCGTCGCGGTCAAAGTCGCCAAGCAAAAGCACGACCTGCGCTTTGACATTCCCTGCCTCGGGGCGCGGACGCTGGAGACCTGCCAGGCGGCGGGGGTCTCGGCCCTCGTGTTTGAAGCGGACAAAACCCTGCTCTTGGAAAAGCCGGACGTGGAGGCGCTGGCCAAAAAACACAAAATCTCGCTGGCGTCGTGGAACGAGAAGAATTGACGCGATAAACGGACAGGCTTGCGCCGGCGGGGGAGATGGTGTTCAATGGTGTCATGAGCGATACACATCCGTTTACCACCACCACGTTTGATCTTCCCGGCTATCGCGTGGTCAAAAATTTTGGCGTCGTGCGCGGCATTATTGTCCGCTCCCGTTCGGTCGTCGGCAATCTGGGCGCCTCCATCCAGAGCTTGTTCGGCGGCAACATCACCATTTACACCGAATTGTGCGAACGGGCGCGGGACGACGCCTTCCGCGACATGATTTCCCACGCCAACGAACTCAACGCCAACGCCGTCCTCGGCGTGCGCTATGACGCGACGGAAATCGCCCCCGGCATCACGGAAGTCTTGTGCTACGGCACGGCGGTGCAGGTCGAACCCGCCCATTAAATCAACCGCGCAATCTTCTTTATGTCAGGACACAGCAAATGGGCCAAGGTGAAGCATTTCAAGGGGGCGGTGGACGCCAAGCGGGCCAAAATCTTCGCCAAATTAAGCAAGGAAATCTCCATCGCCGCCAAGCTGGCCGGCGGGGACCCTTCCATGAACCCGCGCCTGCGCATGGTCTTGCTCAAGTGCCGCGCGGCCAACATGCCCAATGACAACATTGACCGCGCCATCAAGCGCGGCGCCGGCGGCGCCGAGACCATCCTCTACGACGAGTTGACTTACGAAGTCTATGGCCCGCACGGCGTGGCCATGCTGGTGGAATTGAGCACTGACAACCGCAACCGCACCGCCTCGGAAATCCGCAGCCTGCTGACCAAGAACGGCGGGACCATTGCCACCGCCGGTTCGGTCACCCGCTTGTTTCAGCGCAAGGGCCTGATCATTGTGCCGCAGGAGGCCGCCGCCGAGGACCCGTTGATGGAAGTCGCCCTGGAAGCCGGGGCGGAGGATTTCAAAACCGACCCCCACGGCTACGAAATCGTGACCGAGCCGGCCCATTTGGAGGCGGTGCATAAGGCCATCGAAGCCAAAGGGATCAAAGCCGCGGCGGCGGAGGTGACCTGGCTGCCGGTCATCACCGTGCCGTTGCACGAGGCCAGGGCCATCGAGGAAACCAACAAGCTGATTGACATTCTGGAAGAGCATGACGATGTCAAAGAGGTCTTCTCCAACGCGGAATTCCCCGATTGAAAGCCGCACCGGGCGCCTGCGAGACGCGGGCAAGATTCGCCCTTGGACGCCGTAATGGCCATGGAATCGAAATTTGAACTCTAAATCCCGACAGCAACGGAGCGCCGCGTGATCCCGGTGGCCAATACCTTCTTCGCGCGGATTTTGCGCGTCGTAGCGCGGGTGGTCTGCCGCCATCCCCGGTGGTTTGTACTGCCGCAATTGGTTCTTTTCTCCCTCTGCGTCCTCTACACGGCCTTTTTCCTGGAGTTCGACATGAACCGCGACAACCTGGTCGGCTCGGACAAGAAGTACCACCAGGCCTACATGAAGTACCGCAATGAGTTCCCGGGCGAGGACGAGTTCGCGGTCGTGGTGGAAAGCGAAGACCCGGAACGAAACCGCCAATTTGTCGAGCGGCTGGCCGCCCGCCTGGAACCGGAGACCAATCTCTTCACTGATATCTTTTACAAGGGAGACCTGCCCTCCCTGGGGCCCAAGGCCCTGTTGTTCGTGCCGGAGAGCGACTTGCGCGAAATGCAAACCAAACTCAAGGAATACCGCCCCTTTATCGAGCAATTCACCCGCGCCACCAACCTGGATGGCTTCTTCTCCCTGATCAACAAACAGTTCCGCACCGCCAAGCGCGAAGAAAACGCCGCCAACAACGCCCTCATCGGCGCCTTGCCCGCCCTCCAACGGATCATCGTCGAGGCGACCGACTGTTTGAGCCGCCCGGGCACGCCCGTTTCGCCGGGGGTTGATGCCCTCTTCGGCGCGGGCCAGGAGGCGCAGGAGCGAATGTACATCACCTTTGCCACCAATCGCATCTATCTGGTCACCGCTCGCGCCCGCAATGGCGATCTCGTCCCTAAGGCGGTGCAACGCATGCGCCAGTTGATGCGCCAGACCGAATTCGAAGTGCCGGGCCTGAACGTCGGCCTGACCGGGGAGCCGGTGCTGGATTATGACGAGATGCGGCAGTCACAACGGGACACGGCCCTGGCCAGCATCGTGGCGCTGGTCATCTGCGCCCTGATCTTTATCTATGCTTACCGCGAGACCGGGCGCCCGCTCAAGGCGGTGGTTTGCCTGGTGGTCGGGCTGGGTTACAGCATGGCCTTTACCACGCTGGTCATCGGGCATCTCAACATTTTGACCATCACCTTTGCGCCCATTTTGATCGGCCTGGCCATTGATTTCGGAATTCATTTCATCACCCGCTACGAGGAGGAAACCCGCCGCCACCGCCCGCCGGAGGAAGCCTTGGAGAAGGCCCTGGTCTTCACCGGCCAGGGCATTGTCACCGGCGCCCTGACCACGGCCGTTGCCTTCCTGGCCATGTATTTCACCAATTTCAAAGGCATTCAGGAAATGGGCGCCATCTCCGGCGGCGGCCTCGTCCTCTGCTTGTTTCCGATGATGACCATGCTCCCGGCCCTGTTGCTGCGCGGCCACCAGAACCTCATCGAAGGGACCGTCGGTATGCCGGCCGAGAAAAGGGCGCGCATCGAGAGTTTCTGGCTCGATCGGCCCGGCTGGGTCATCGGCGTCTCTCTGGCCCTTTGTTTCGCCGCGGCCACGCAATTCAACAAGGTCAATTTCGATTACAACTTGCTGGACATGCAGAGCAAAGGCCTGGCCTCGGTGGTCTATGACAAAAAACTCGCCTATTGCGGCCAGTCGGTCCTCCATGCCGCCATCGTCGCCGACTCGCTGGACGAGGCGCGCCAATTCGAGCGGGCCGTCACCAATCTCCCCACCGTGGCCAGCGTGGACGGGAGCGACAAGGGTGACGCGATCTTCGACTTGCTGACCGAGGACCAGTCCGCGGAAATCCATTTGGTGCGTTCGATCCGGGACGCTGTCTCCGACCTGAAATTCGGCCAGGTGGACACCAACGACATCGCCTTGGCTGAATTGAACCGCACCCTCTGGGGCACCATGGGCTACCTGAACCTGGCGGCGGACGACGTGGCCAAGGATCGGCCCGAATTGGCCGCCCAACTGCGCGCCCTGTCACGGGCCATCAGCGATTTTCGCGTCAAGATGTTGAGCCTGGACCCGGCCGTCCCCGGCCGGCTCAAAGACTACCAGCAGGCCCTCTTTGACGATATTCGCCAGACCTTCATCGCCATCCAGAGGCAGGACATCGGCAGCAGGTTAAGACCGCAGGACCTGCCAACGGCGTTGCGCGCCCGGTTTGTCGGGCGGACAGGCAAATACCAGGTGTGGGTTTTCCCCAAAGCCGATATCTGGCAGCACGAGAACCAGCGCAAATTCATCAGCCAGTTGCGCTCCGCCCTGGGCCGCGACGCCGATCGGGTGACGGGAACGCCGGTGCAACTTTACGAATACACGACCCTGCTCAAGGAGAGCTATCAGCAAGCGGCCCTCTACGCCTTGGGGGTCATTGCGGTCATGGTCTATCTCCATTTCCGCTCGGTCGTGTGCGTCGTGCTTTCGCTCTTGCCGGTGGCCCTCGGTTCGGCCTGGACGCTCGGCTTGATGGCGATCATGGGCGTGGATTTTAATCCCGCCAACATCATGACCCTCCCGCTGGTCATCGGCATCGGTGTCACCAACGGCATCCACATCCTCAACCGGGTCGCCGAGGAACAAAAGGCCACCATCCTGGGTAAAAGCACCGGCAAAGCCGTGCTGGTTTCCGGGTTGACCGCCATCACGGGATTCGGCAGTTTGACCCTCGGCAAACACCAAGGCATTGAGAGCCTCGGTTTGGTCATGTCTGTCGGGATTGCCGCCTGCATGATTGCCGGCCTGACTTTCCTGCCGGCCTTGATCAGTGTCCTGGGCCGCTTTGGCTGGGGCGTCGCCAATAAGAAACCCGGCAGCGGCGATGCAACGCCGCCACCGGGCATGGAGGAACCGAGGTAAAAACCTCAATTTATGCGTATAATCTGCTCAAAAAACGGCCAAAGTCAATGAAAATCGTCCGCACAGCCTCGAAAAGTATCCAGAAACAACCCTTATTTCGACCCCGTTATCGTTAATGGAACTTATTCTACAAGCCTCCCGCTCTCTCGCTTGGATCGCTGGCCTTCTCCTGGCCGTCCCGGCTTTGGCCGGCGATCCGGCGGAATTCAACGCCGGCCCGGCCTACTCTAAATTCCACTTGACTCTCGCTTCGGGCTGGCGGGAGCAAGCCTTGGGGCCTTTCTACTACGCCCAATCCGCCGACGGCCAGACGCAATGGGCCCTGCCTCCGTTTTTCTCCAGGACGCTGACGCCGGACGTGGACTGGAGCGAATGGAATTTGTTCTATCCGGTCGTCGATTACCGCCGGTTTGGGAAGGAATATCGGCTGCAAATCGCGCAACTCCTCAGTTTCTCCGGCGGCAAAACCCAGGAGTCAAACGGCGTCCGCCGCCTGACGGTTTTCCCCCTCTATTTCCAACAGCGATCCACCGACACCAACCTCAACTACACAGCCGTCGCCCCCTTCTGCGGAGAGTTGAAAAACCGGCTCTTCCGCGACGACATCAGATTCGTCCTCTTCCCCCTCTATTCGGAAACACGAAAAAAGGACGTGGTCACGGACAATTATCTCTACCCGATCTTTCACCGCCGGCGGGGCGACCATTTGACCGGATGGCAGGCCTGGCCGCTGGCCGGGGCGGAACACAAAGCCCCAACGTGGCGCACCAATTCACTCGACGAAGCGGAGACCGTCGGCGGCCACGACAAGGCTTTTGCGCTTTGGCCCTTATGTTTTAAGAGCCGCCTGGGGTTGGGCACCACCAACCCGGCTGCCTGCGTGACCGTCGTGCCCTTTTACAGCCGGATGCGCTCGCCCTCGCGCGATGAAACCTGCTACGGCTGGCCGCTCGGTTTCAACTCCGTCCACGACCGCGAGAAGGATTACGTGGAGCACGATTTTCTCTGGCCGCTCTTTGTCCGCGCGCGCGGCGCCAAGACGGTCACGCGCTGCTTCCCCTTCTACAGCCGGGCGAGCTTCAACGGCATGGAAAGCGATTTCTACGCCTGGCCCATTTACAAGTTCAACCGCCTGCAGGCCCCGCCCCTGGACCGCCATCGCACCCGCGTGCTCTTCCTGCTTTACTCGGACACGGTGGAAAGAAACACCCAAACGCGCGATTTCAAGCGGCGCGTGGATTTCTGGCCGCTTTACACCTATCAACGCGAACTGGACGGCAACCGCGCGTTGCAGGTCTTCGCCTTTCTGGAACCGTTCTTTCCCAACAACCGCACCATTTCCCGGGAATACTCCCCGCTGTGGGCGCTCTGGAGAGCCGAGAAAAATGCCCGCACCGGCGCCGCCAGCCAGTCGCTGCTCTGGAACCTCTATCGCCATGAAAGCGCCGGCAACTCCAAAAAAACCTCGCTCTTGTTCGGTCTTTTTCAGTATCAATCCACCCCGGACGGTTGCCGTTGGCGCGTTGCCTGCCTCAACGTGGGCAAGAAACGGGCGCATAGCCCCGTCCCGAAATCGTGATGTTTCACAATATTGGCCAAATTCTGGTTCTGTTCTGGCAGACCCTCTGCGCCTTGCCCCAAGTGTGGCGCCAGCGCCAGAAGGTCTTTGACCAGCTCTTTGTCATCGGCAACGCCAGCCTTTTCATGGTCTGCATCCTCTCCCTCTTTATTGGCGGCGTCCTCGCCCTCCAGACCGGCCCGGTTATGGTCGAACACGGCATCGGTTCCTACCTTGGCGAGATGATCGGCTTTTCCATGTGTAAAGAACTCGCTCCGGTCATGATCGCCATTCTCACCGCCGGCCGCATCGGCTCCGCCATGTCCGCCGAACTCGGCTCCATGAAGGTCTATGAGGAGATTGACGCCCTGCGCACCATGAACATTGATCCCGTTCGCTACCTGGTCCTCCCGCGCATGGTCGCCATCGCCGTGGCCGTGCCCGTTCTGGTCCTCTTTTCCATCCCCGTCGGCTGGTTCGGCGGCGCCCTGGTCTGCCAGTTCAACCAGAAGATCGCCCTCAACTTCAACAGCTTTTTTCAAGACCTGCGCGACGCCCTCGAAGTCAGAGACATGCTCAACGGCCTTTTCAAGTCCTTTGTCTTCGCCCTGGCCATCGGCATCATCTCCTGTCACCAGGGCCTCATCACACGGGGCGGCCCCCGCGGCATCGGCCGCAGCGTCACCAAAGCGGTCGTCAACTCCATCGTCCTGATCCTTATCCTGGATTACTTCCTGACCCGCTTTTTGCTTTACATCCAGAAATGAGCGCCCCCTCAACACATCCTCAGAGCGTCGGCGTGGAAGTCCGCGATTTGCGCAAAAATTTTGCCTCCCTCGAGGTCCTCAAGGGCGTCTCCTTCCTCGTCCAGCCCGGCGAAATCTTCGTCATCATCGGCCCTAGCGGCAGCGGCAAAAGCGTCCTCCTCAAACACATCATCGGCCTGTTGACCCCGGACGCCGGCCAAATCCTCATCGAAGGCGAACCGATCCAAAACCCCGGCGTGCGCGACAAATACCGCATGGCCATGGTCTTTCAGTCCGGCGCCTTGCTCACTTCCCTCACCGTCGGCGAAAACGTCGGCCTTTATCTCACCGAACACCAACTCATGCCCCCGCCGGAAATCGCCGCCATCGTCGCCCGCGTCCTGGAGAGCGTCGGTCTCAAGGGGATGGAAAACCGCTCTCCCGGCGAGCTTTCCGGCGGCATGCAGAAGCGCGTGGCCATCGCCCGCGCCCTGGTCGTCCAACCCCAACTGGTCCTCTTCGACGAACCCACTTCGGAATTGGACCCCCCGATCGCCGTCACCATCGCCGAGGAAATCGTCAAATTAAACCGGCGCACCGGCGCCACCTCCATCGTTGTCACCCACGACCGCGACCTGGCCTTCACCATCGCCGACCGCGTGGCCATGATTTACGAGGGCCGCATCATTCTCATCGGCACCCCGGAGGAAGTGCGCCGGAGCGCCGACCCGCGCGTCCAAAAATTCATCCGCGCGGAGCTATCCACTCCTAAAATTGCTATGACATTATGAAAGAATCCGTTGAAAGCAAGTTGGGCCTCTTCTTCGCCTTGGCCGTCATTCTCGCCCTCATCCTCCTGGAATACCTCGGCAGCTTGGGCTTCCTCGAACGCGGCCAGCACCTCCGCCTCCACGCCCTCTTCAAAAACGTCCACGACCTCAAAGTCGGCGACGCCGTCAAAATGGCCGGCGTTCGCATCGGCCACGTCGAGAACATCATCCTGACCAATTCCTACGCCGACGTCACCCTCAACTGCCGCACCAACAACGCCGACATCAGAACCGACAGCAAGGCCGGCGTCAGCTTCACCGGCCTGATGGCGCAGAATTACGTGGACATCGGTTTTGGCACCCCCGCCGGATTAAAGGTCGAGGACGGCACCTATTTGCAGACCTTCCAGCAGCCCGACCTGGGCCAATTGTTTACCAGGCTCGACAACGTCGCCACCGGCGTGGAGAACCTGACCCGCAGTTTCAGCGGCGAAAAAATTGACACCCTCCTTGGCCCGCTGACCGATTTCGTCAAGGACAACCGCTCCAACCTCACCGCCACCATCAGCAACCTCAAAACCGTTTCCGACCGCATTGAGCGGGGCCAGGGCACCGTCGGCAAGCTCATCAACGAGGACACCCTCTATCTGTCTGCCCAGCAATCCGTCAGCAACTTCCAAAACGTCGGCGGCGACATCAAAGACGCGGCGGCCGACGCCCGCAGACTGCTGACCAACGTCAATCAGATTGTGCTCGACGCCAAGGCCGGCCAGGGCACCATCGGCAAGCTCCTGACCGACCAGACCTTGTATCTCGAGGCCACCGGCTCCATGACCAACCTCCATGAGATTCTGCTCAAGATCAACAACGGCCAGGGCACCGTCGGCCAGCTCATCAACGACCCCAGTCTCCTCAAAAACGCCAAGCTCTCCCTGCAAAAACTCGACAAGGCGACCGAGAGTTTGGAGGACACCGGCCCCTTGAGCATCCTGGGCACCATGGCCAGCAGCCTCTTCTAACCCGCCATTCCCGCCATTCGCACCCCGCCCAACGACGCACCTTGCTCCCCAGCAGACCCCCCGCCCCCGCGCTCTGCCAATAAAATGACCCACCTGCGTCATTTTATTGGCAATCAGTCACTCTAAGAATAGTCATTATTATTAGTGTTACCTGCTTGTCGCAAAAAATTCCCCTTGCGCCTTTGCATGATTGCAGTATGATATCATATAAATATCAACCAATAGAAAGGTTTTATGAACACTGATAAGTCCTCCTCGAGCTCTGAGCGCGAAATAAACGTCCTCAGCGGCTGGCTCATGCTCCCGCTGAACATCGTCTTGTTGCTGGGAACCTTGTGGCTCCTGTTTCACATCGGCATTCGCCCCTCCCATCCGGGCGGCAATCCGAACTGGATTGTCCTGGCCGCCATCCTCCTGCTGGAACTCTGGAGCGTCATCATGCTGACGGGCTTCTTCACCCTCCAGCCCAACGAGGCGCGCGTCCTCATCCTTTTTGGCCAATACAAGGGCACCGCCCGGCGCAGCGGCTTTCACTGGGCCAATCCGTTTTATGCCAACGACCGCGGCACGGGCCACGGCCCGCGCCGCAAAGTCTCCCTGCGCGCCCGCACGCTGACCATCGAAAAACTCAAGGTCAATGACAAACGGGGCAACCCGATTGAGATCGCGGCGGTGGTCGTCTGGCGCGTGGCCGATACCGCGCAGGCCACCTTCGACGTGGACAATTACGACGGCTACGTCCACACCCAAAGCGAAACGGCCCTGCGCCACCTGGCCAGCGCCTACAGTTACGACAACGGCGAGGAAAACGAGCCGACCCTTCGCAGCAACGTGGATGAGGTCTCGCGCGCCTTGCGCGAGGAGTTGCAGCACCGCCTGGCCAAGGCCGGCGTGGCGGTGGACGAGGCGCGGCTGACCAATCTTTCCTACGCGCCGGAAATCGCCCAAGCCATGCTGCGCCGCCAGCAGGCGGAGGCGATCATCGCGGCCCGCCAGAAAATCGTGCAGGGCGCCGTCAGCATGGTGGACCTGGCATTGAAGGACCTGGCCGCCCGGCAGGTCGTCGAACTGGACGCCGAGCGCAAGGCGGCGATGGTCAGCAACCTGATGGTCGTGCTGTGCGGCGAGGCGGAGGTCCATCCGGTCATCAACACCGGCACGCTCTACACTTGACAATGTCCCCGCGCAAGCCCTTCTTGTTGCGGCTGGATCCCGCCCTCTGGGCCGATCTGGAGGCCTGGGCCAAGGACGAACTGCGGAGCGTCAACGGCCAGATCGAATACCTGCTCCGCCAGGCCGCCGCCAGACGCAAAGGCGGCGCCGCGCGCCCCAACCCGGACCGGGCGGCGGAGAAACGCTCAACGGCGCCTCAATGATGCAGCAGGGCCAGTTTGGTCAAGGCCAGGACAAAGCCGAGCACACCCAGGATCAAAAGCCAGAAGGCGCCTTTGACCGCCATCACCACGCCAGTGGCGAGGATGGCCGCCATCGCCACATAAATCAAAATCGCCAAAAAGAAATTCATTGCATCCGCACCTTACCCCAACCCCCGCCACAAGCAAGCCCGGAATTGGGAGCGCATCCCTCCCCATCCTAATCCTAATCCTAATCCTAATCCTAATCTTAATCTCTTCAAACCAGGATCAAGATCAAGATCAGGACGAGAGGGAACGGGGCTGCGATGGCCGGCATTCGCCCGCCACGAAAAAATGGCTTGCACGCTGCGCGGTGGCGGCAGCCCTGACTCTTATTGCGCGTCATGTCACCGCCGGCCACCCCGCCAACGCCCCCGCCCGCGCGGCCGGCTCACGAAGGGAGACCTCCCGCCTCTTCTCCCTCTCCTCCACACACTTGTGGAGGAGAGGGTCGGGGAGAGGAGGTTCCCACCGCATGGAGTCCCGCCTTCAGCTTTGAACTTTGAACTTTGAACTTTGAACTTGGTGGGGGTTCCCCCCGCATGGAGTCCCGGCTTCAGCCGGTCAGTCCGCCGTGTGGAGCAAGGGGTCGGGGAGAAGTGGTTCCCCGCCCTCTCAACCCGCCCTTCATGCGCCAGCCGCGGTTAGGTCGGCAAAAGGGAGATGGGCGCAAGAACTTGGGCCTTGGAAGTCTTGCTCCACTTCGCAACGCATGGTCAGTGATGGGGTTTTAACTCACAGAAATGTCCTTGTCAAATTACAGGAAAGCGGTAAGGATTTATCGAATTGGAACTCATTTTGCAACGATTATGTGTTTATGAAAAACTCTGTCTCTGTCCGTGTCATCCGAAACAGCATGCTGATCGTGTTATTGTCGGCCGGGGCCATAAGCCTTCGTGCCCAAAGCACGGCGTTCACCTATCAAGGTCTGCTCTACGCCAGCGGCAATCCGGCCAACGGCAGCTTTGACCTCACCTTCCAGCTCTTCAATGCCGCCGCCAATGGCACTGCCGTGGGGCCGATCCTGACCAACGGCGCGACGCTGGTCAGCAACGGCTTGTTCACCGTGCCGCTGGATTTTGGCGCGGGAGTCTTTACCGGGACGAATTACTGGGTGCAAATCAGCGCGCGCACCAATGGAGGCAGCGCCTTTACCACGCTGATTCCGCGCCTGCCAATCACTCCCGCCCCCTACGCAATTTCCGCGGGCAATGCCGTGACCGCTGCCACCTTGAGTGGCACGATCAGCAACGCCCAACTGGCCAACAGTTTCATCACCGTCAACGCCGGAACCGGTTTGAGCGGCGGCGGCGTTGTTCCCTTGGGCGGTTCAACAACCTTGGCCAACACCGGCGTGATCTCGGTCACCGGCAACGCAGACATTACGGCCTCCGCGGCGAGCGGGGCGGTGACCCTGGGAAGCACCGCAACCGACAGCGACACCGCCAGCACCATCGTCAAGCGCGACGGCAGCGGAAACTTTAGCGCCGGCACGATCACGCTCGTCGGTGGCACGTTGAACATTGTGAACTCTGGAGACAGTACCGGTGTAGGGTTGGGTGCGCTTGGGACCAACCTCAGCGACAATAACGACAGCACGGCCATCGGGGCGTACGCGCTCGGGTATGACGGAGGCGACGAAAACACGGCCATCGGTTTCAATGCGCTTAACGACAACACGTACGGCTTCGAAAACACGGCCGTCGGTGCATTCGCGCTTTCCGGCACCTCGGGCGACAACAACAACTACAACACGGCCATCGGTTACGCTGCGCTTGAGAACCTCGGGAACGGCTACAACAACATCGCGCTTGGCTTTCAGGCTGGTTTAAACTGCGGCCAGGGCACCAACAATATCTACATCGGCAATGAAGGAGCTTATCCGGATAACGACACCATTCGCATAGGCTCAGCGTACCATGCCAATACTTTCATCGCCGGCATCTACAATGCTACCGTCAGCGGCCCTGCCGTCCAGGTCAATTCATCCGGCCAACTCGGTGTGCCCAGTTCATCCCGGAAATTCAAGCAGGACATTCAAAGCATGGCGGACACGAGCGATGAATTGCTCTCGCTGCGTCCGGTTACGTTCAAATACAAACCGGAAATTGAGCCGCAAGGACTGCCTCAATTCGGCCTCATCGCCGAGGAAGTGGAACAAGTGGACCCGAATCTGGTGGTTCACGACAAGGAGCACGGTATTTACACCGTGCGCTATGATGCCATCAACGCCATGCTCTTAAACGAATTCCTCAAGCAACATCGCAAGCTGGAGGAAAAGGATTCCGAGATTCGCTCGCTCGAACAACGCCTGGAACGACTCGAAAGCATGATGTCCCATTCGCGCAGTAAATAACAACTGCCATGTCTGACACCATGACCTCTTCGCCATGAAATATCCATTTTACAAAGGCGTGATGCTCGGCCTCCTGTTGCTGGCTGGCAGCCTGCCCGCGCTCCGCGCCCAAAGTTACTCGGTTCCCTGGTTTGAAATCGCCGCCGGCGGCGGGACAACCGAAGGCGGCATCTTTTCCCTGAGCGGCACCTTTGGCCAATGGGATGCAAATGAGCAGCCATTGACCGGAGCCAACTTTGCCTTGACCGGCGGGTTCTGGACCACGATCCCAGAAACCGGGTCGCTGGAAGTCACTATCAGCCCGACCGCACCCATTACCGCCGGAGCGCAATGGCAGGTGGATGACGGAGCATGGCAAAATTCGGGAGCCACGGTTTCGAATCTCTCGCTGGGGAATCACACCATCTTGTTCAAACCTGTTTCCGATTGGGAGGTTCCATCGAATCAAATCGTTGTGATTTCGAACGATCTGACCAGTACGGCGACCGGCAAGTACATTTTGGTGCTGAAGGGGAATCCCAAATTGACTATCACCGCGCCCACATCCGGCCAGAGCGTGAGCAATGCGCTGCTTTTGGTCACCGGCACGGTCAAAGACAAAGTGGCGGTGGCATCGGTTTATTATCAACTGAACACCAACAGTTGGACGCCTGCCAACTCCACAAACTCCTGGACCAATTGGTTTGCAAACGTCACTCTGAACCCCGGCGCGAATACCATCCGCACCTACGCCCAGGACAACAGCGGCAGCATCTCACTCACCAACAAGGTCACCTTCACATTCATCCCCAGCGCCATGCTGTCCGTTTCAACAAACGGCTTCGGCGCCGTCCACCCCAAGGACAATGGCAAGCTGTTGGCCATCGGCACCAACTACACCCTCACCGCTGTGGCGGACCCTGAAAACTTATTCTCCAATTGGGTCGCCAGCGGCAGTGAAAATTTTGTCTCCAACAATCCGATCCTGAATTTCAAGATGCAATCCGGCCTGACATTGACGGCCAACTTCGTCACCAATGTTTTCCTGGAATGGGCCATGAAAGGAACCTACCACGGTCTTTTCGCCCCGGCCAACGCCCCGCGCCAGCAGACCAATTCCGGGGCGATCAGTTTCACCGTCAAGACCAACGGCGTCTTGTCCGGCAAACTGACCATCGGCACCAACACGCCCTCCCTGAGCGGACAATTCAACCCGGCCGGCGCCGTAACCATCACCACGCCGCGCAAGGGAGAAAGCAGTTTGATCACGACGTTGCAACTGGATTTTGCCAGCCAGACGGTCAGCGGCTCGGTCTCCAACACCGACGGCAGTTTTGTGGCTCAAGTGATCGCGGACCTCGATGTCTTCAACTCCACCCACAAGGCCACCAATTACGAAGGCCGATACACCCTGATCATACCCGGCACCAATGACCCGACGGCAGGCCCGTATGGCGCCAGTTGGGGGACAGTGACCGTCAACCCGTCCGGCGCCGTCACCTTTGCGTGGAGCCTGGCGGATGGAACCTCTGTCAGCCCACAATCCAGCGTTGTATCCCAGGACGGCTATTGGCCCTTCTACGTGGCGCTCTACGGCGGCCATGGTTCACTCTGGAGTTGGAACTGTTTCACGAACACCAGCGGCGCCATGATTATTTTCTCGACCAACGCCAGTTGGATCAACGCGACCAACGCCAACAAGGCGGCGGTCTATCGTTCCGGCTTCACCAACCCGCAGGCATCCATCATCGGCTCTGTTTACACTTGGACCAACAAGCCGCTTTTGAGCCTGACGAGCGAACAACGGACGAACCTGCAAGTGATATTGCAGTGGGACAATCCGCCCTACTCTATCACCAACACTCAGATCACACTGGCGTCAAACGGCACGATCACCGTCCCCGGCGCCGCTGTTGTCGCCGAAAACACCAACAAACTGGCGCTCACCATCAACAAGACCAATGGCGTCATCAGAGGCACTTTTGTCAACCCGTCCAATCCAAGGCAAACCAACAGGATCAGCGGTGTGCTGCTGCAAAGCCAGACCAACGCCCAGGGCTATTTTCTGGGGACCAACCACAGCGGCACGTTCCTGCTCGCGCCATGACGGGCCGCTCGAGGATGGTCCGGGAACATCACCCCGTCATTTTCTCCGAGAGCGGCTTCCCCAAGTCGTTGATTTGACTTCGTTTTTTTGTGTTCTTTGCGTTCTGTTGCGGCCAATTCATCTTTGGTTGCGGCCTGCCGCGCTGCGTCCATCCGCGGTTCGTTTCACCGCCCCCGCCTCCGGCGGAAGCCGGAACGAAATCCCTCAGCCCGTCTTCATTCCCTTGCCGTTCATTCCCCTGCCATTTACCCGCGTTATTCGGCGGCGTCTGCGGTGAATTCAGGCGAAAAATAAATATTGCAGTCCCATTAAAACATGGTATAGTGGAACCTGTGCGGCGCTCACGCGCCTGTTCTTTGACATTTTGCGGACCTCGCGGAAGGGATTTCCCGGAGCCTGCAACCGGGAAACGGCGGCGGGATGTTGGCGGGGCGGGCCGCGTCGCGCCCGCGCGATTCGGGGCAAGATCGCCCGATGTGTTTCGCCTGCCACGTCCCGCCCCGGCCACCAGGGTGCATTTCATGTCTTTTGGGTAGCCTCTCCTAATCTTAATCTCCTCACTTGGATTAAGACCAAGCTGCGGTCTCCATCGCAGCCCCAACCGTCAAAAAACGGCGGGAATAGCACCTATTAGCACCTATTAGCACCTGTTAGCACCGAAAAAATTGTGTGCATGGCAAAAAAGAGCCACTCCGCCCTCTGCCCTCCTTGCGCCGTAGAATCCGTGTCCATCAGCGTTCATCCGCGGTTCTCTGCTGCATGGATGCGGCTAATCTGCGGTCCCCAGCCCCAACCGCAAAAAACAGCGGCTTAGCACCAAATCGCACCAAATCGCACCAAATCGCACCTAAAAAAATTTTGCATGGCAAAAAACAGCCAGATAGGGCGAAGCTGCTGCTTCGCCCCGACCAAGTCGGCGCGGCAGCCGCCCTACCGTGTTGCTTTGGCGGCTTCTTGAACCTTGAACCTTGAACCTTGAACCTTGAAGCGGCAGCGCCGCTCTACCGTGTCGCTTTAACCGCTTGGGCCAGAAGGGCTTTCTCCTCGGGCAACAACGGGGCTTCCTGGGCCAGGGCCAGATACCTGGCGGCCTTGGCGGGTTGGCCCGCCGCCGACAATAACAGTCCGTAGTATAGGGCCACCGGCGGCTGTTGGAGGGTTTCGGGCTTGAGCTTTTCCAGCGCCGCCAGACCCTCATTGGTCCGGCCCTGCATGAGCAGCGAGTAGGCGTAAGTGGTGGCGATGATGCCGTCGTCGGCATGGCCCGCATGGAGTTCCCGGGCCAGCGCATGAGCGTCGGCCAGGTTGACTTTGAGGAGGAGCGAAGTGGCGGCCAGGTTGTTTTGCGCGACGAAATTGGTCGAATCGTAGTTCGCCCGCATGGCATAGAGCTTGTTCAAACCCCGCGTGTTGCCGCCGGCCAGATAGAGCCGTTCCAAGTCGCGCCAAGCCCAGCGTTCGCGCTGGAAGTATTGTCCGATCTGCCAAAGCAGGTCCTGTTCGGCCTGGGGGCGATGCCAACTCCGGGCCATGTTGAGCAGAGAAGTCAGGGCGCCCAGTTGGGTGCCGGCTTCGCGCACGGCGCTGCGCCAGCGGGCATCAGCCGCCATGTCTTGCTGCTGCCCGGCGGCGGCCCGCGAGAGGAAAGCGAAGCGAAGGAACTCCAGGTCGTGCCAGTTTTGATCCGCCAGAAAGGAATTCAGGCCCGCCCAATCCTTGCGGGCGAAATAACAGTCCACCAAGGCCAGGGGCACCGGCTGTTCGGCGCGGAGTTTGGCTGGACAATTCGTCAACCATTGCCAGGCGCCCTCCGCCAGGCCGTGGCCGAGCATCCAGGAGGCGACGGTGTACGCCGCGGCGGCATTGGTCAGGGCATCGCGCTGGACCGACGCCAGGGAGGCCTCAAATTCCCGGCTTTTGGTTTGCTGCAGAACGTTGAGGCGGTCCAAGCGATCGGGCAGCCCGGCGCGCGGGTCGGCCAGCAGTCTGCTGGAAAAGCGGTCCGCCCCGGCCAGATCATTCCGGCGCAAGCAGTCGCCGACCAGCCAGCGCAGCGCCACCGCGCCGACCATCGGATCGCCAGTTTAACGGCCAGGAGCGCCCCGAGCGCGTAGCCCGCGCCATTCATCACCCACATTGCCCAATCATCCGTCGTGCCGAAGGCCCAGGGACTGAACACGGCCATGAGGTAAATCAGCGCCTCCGTCAGGTCTTCGCATACGCGATAAATCTGCACGTCGCGGGCGAGCAGAGGGCGCCTCCGAAGCGGTTGGGCCGCACACACGGAGCCAAGACTACAGAGGCGGCCGGCCCCCGACAAGAATCTTCAACATTTTGAGTTCTTCGGGTTGGTCCAGACCGCTCGGAAAAATTGCCTGTTGATATTAAATGGATGACGTTATCGTCTTGCCTGGCGGACCGAAGCGGCGTAGTCTGCTCCGCGGATGAATTATTTTATGGAACGCAGCCGCGGAGAAATCATTATGTTTGCCGTCGCCTTTGTCGGCGTCTTGCTTTGGATTTGGGGGGTGATCCTGGTCAGCAAATGGCTGGCCGCCCTTGCCATGTTTCTCACGTTGGGCGCCTTGATCGGTTTCGCGCTGCGCGATTCGGATTGAGGCGCCAGGCCTCCCCCGTCCATGCGCACACTGGTTTTAGGAGTTGACAGCGGCACGCAGTCAACAAAAGTCCTGGTCGTCAACGCCCGCGATGGCGCGGTGGCGGGCGAGGCGGCGCGGGCTTATGGGTTGATTGCCGGGCTGCCTCCCGGCGCCAAGGAACAGCATCCCCGCACCTGGCGCGATGCCGCCCGCCACGCCATCAAAGAAGCCTTGAAAGACGCCCGTGCTTACGCCGGCGAAGTCGCCGCCATCGGCGTCAGCGGGCAGCAACACGGCTTCGTGGCGCTGGACAAGGAGGGGCAGGTCATCCGCCCGGCCAAACTTTGGTGCGACACCTCGACGGCCGCCGAGTGCGAGCAAATCACGCGCAAGCTGGGGGGCGTTGCGGCCGTGATCGAGGAAATCGGCAACGCCGTGCTGCCCGGCTTCACGGCGTCAAAAATCCTGTGGCTCAAGCGCAAGGAACCGGGGAATTTCGCGCGCCTGGCCACGGTGCTGTTGCCGCACGATTATTTGAATTACTGGTTGACAGGGCGGAAGGTGATGGAATTCGGCGACGCCAGCGGCACGGCGCTGCTGGACGTGAAAAAGCGCCAATGGTCGCGCGCGCTCCTGCAGGCCATTGACCCGGAATTGGAGCGCGCCCTGCCGCCGTTGATGCCCAGCGACCAACCCGCCGGCCTGCTGCAGGAAGCGACGGCGCGGGAACTGGGCCTGGGGGAAAAGGTTCTGGTCAGCGCCGGCGGGGGCGACAACATGATGGGCGCCATCGGCACGGGCAACACCATGCCGGGGGTGGTGACCGCCAGCTTCGGCACCAGCGGCACCATCTATGCGTGCTCGGAGCGGCCGGTGATTGATCCGCAGGGGGAGATCGCCGCGTTTTGCGATTCGACCAACCGCTGGCTGCCGCTGCTCTGCACGATGAACGTGACGGTGGCGACGGAAATGGCGCGGACGGACTTTGGCATGACGCACGAGCAATTCGCCGCGCAAGCCGCCAAGGCGCCGGCCGGCTCGGGCGGGCTGCTGTTGCTGCCTTACCTGGAAGGGGAGCGGACGCCCAACGTCCCGCTGGGGACGGGCGTCTGGCTTGGAGTCAATCAAAAAACCTTCACGGCGGCGCATTTCGCCCGTTCGGCGATGGAAGGGGTGACCTTGGGGATGAATTACGGGTTGCGGCGCTTGCGCCAGCTCGGGGTCAGGCCGTGCCAAATCCGCGTCACCGGCGGGGGCGCGAAATCCAAGCTCTGGCGGCAAATCATGGCCGACGTGTTCGACGCCGAGGTGATAACGGTCAAAGTAGGCGAAGGGGCGGCCTACGGCGCGGCGTTGCAGGCGCTCTGGTGCTGGCGCCAGCAACGGGGCGAGCGGGTGAGGATCAGCGAGATCACCGGGCAGTTCGTGCGCCTGATCAAGGCCGAGGCCGCCCGCCCCAGCAAAGCGGGGGTGGCGGTTTATCGGGAGCTGCAAGCCATCCAGGACGAATTGTCGCTGGCGTTGCGGCCCGTGTTCGGGCGCCATCACCGGTTCGTCAGCGGGCGGGCGCTCAAAAGCTGAGAAATTTCCAGACCTCCAAGTCGTTGCCGAAGCGGACCAGGAAGCGGTTTTGGCGGAAGGAAAGGTCGGCGGGGGCGGCTTCGCGGAAAAACCGCCACAAGACCTTTCCATCGTCCGGATCGAGCCTGTAAATATGAAAAAAGACCGGGGAGCCGGGGCGGGGGGCGTTGAGGGCTTCGGCCAGGCCGTTGGCCATGGCGATGCCGCCCTGTTCGGCAATGGCGGCGTAGAGGAACGGGCCGGAGAGAAAACATTCCCGCCCGCAGTCGGCCGCCTTCCAGAGGATATGGCCCGAGGAAGGATCAATCTTGAGCAGCACGGGCGCGGCCTGCTGGAACTTGATCTGATCGGAGTACTGGATGTCCTCCGGGCTGGCGGTGGTGGAATCCACATAAAGAGCGCCGCGCCCGTCCAACTGGATTCTGTTGATGCCAACGCTGGTCAAGCGCCAGCGCACGCCGCCGGAGGGAAGCGAAAAGGCGGTCAACACGCCCTTGTCAAAAAAATAAAGGGCGCCGTTGCCTTCCACCGCCGGGGCGGAAAGGCGGTCCCAATGTTCGGGGTTGAATTGGTCGCCGATGGGATAGGCCAGGTTGGCGTCGAAAAGCTTTTTATTTTCCTTGTCAAAGACCGTCAGCGACTGGCCGGCTGTCAGAAGGTCCACCGAGCGGAGGGGGAAGAACATCGGCACGCCCGCGACCTGCCCCGTCCATTCGGCGGGGGCGGCGCCGAGCCAGCGGCGGAGTCGGACTTCGTATCGGCTTTGATCAAGGCCTTTGACGCCGCCGGTTTGCGAACGCTTGATGTCGTTGAACACCTCCTCCTCCACGTCGGCCACGCTGCTGGAGGCGCTGAGGCTGCCATTGATGTGGGAGGGGCCGCGCGGCTTGATGGATTGGGTGAAGACGACTTTAGGCTCCAGGAGCTTGACGCGCAGCTCAACCAGGTTCGCGCCGGCGGAAAAGAACTCGCTGCTCATGGCGTCCAGCGGCTGGTTGAACTTTTTTTCCTCCAGCGCCTGGGCCAGCAACACTCCGGCGGTGGGCTGGACGTTGGGCGGCAGTTCGTTGGGCATGGGATGCTTTTGCGCGCGCGGCACGGAAATCTCGTCGGTCGAAACTTCGCCCGAGGCCAGGTCAATCCGCATGGCCAGGCGCGTCGTTTCGTCCCTGGCGGAAACGACCAGCAGGCTGGAATCCGAGGGGGTGAAGCTCTTGAACTGACCGGTCACGGGAATGGTTTGCTTTATCCGGCCCGTGGCGCGGTCCAGGCAAAGGAGGCGCGCGCCGAGGCAAATCCAGATGCTCTGTTTGTCAACAAACATTTGCGGGGCCGCGCCCCCGCCGGAGGAGTTGCCGGAAAGGGTGGCGGACCACAAATCCCTCCCGCCGGCCAGGTCGTGGACGGTGGCGCGGTCCGGGTTGACCAGAAGAAGTTTGTCGGCGTCCAGAAACTCGGCGCGCCAGCCCGCCGGGGCGCCGGGCAACTTGACAGAGTAGGACAGGCGCGGCTTGGAGCCGATGAAAGCGAACCATGCCCAGGCGGCGAGGAGCGCCACAATCATGAGAGCCACCGCGCCCGCGATCCAGCCGACGAGGCGATTCTGGCGCCGGTCCCGCTGCAATCGTCGCATTGCGGCGCCTGCGGCGGGGGCGCGCGGGAAAGGCGGCGGTTCCTCGCGGGCAAGAGCGGCAGTGGCGGCGGCGCTAACGCGCAATTTGGGTTTGCCGCTTGTTTCCGCCGCCAAACTCTCGGTGATAACTTGATTGGCCGCGTCGGTGCCGTCGGCGTTGCAAGTCGGGCAATGGACGGCAAAAGGCATCCGGCCTTCGAGCGGCTCGACGTCAAAGGAATACTTGGAACCGCAGGAGCATAGAATCTTGACGGTCATGGGATGCTAAGGGTTGAGCAGGCGCACGGAGGGCGGAAACAGCAGGTCTTGCTCCGCCTTGGCCCCGGAGAGCGACACACTGCCTGCGCACGACAAGAGATTTCCTCCGTTGGCGCCGTGGTTGTTGCCCGGTTTCTTGCCGTCGAGGGAAAAAACCGGCTGGCCCGTTTTCTTGGGCGCGCGGTCAACCTGCCAGTCCGACAGGAGGACGTCCTGGGGATTGGCGTTGGGCGCCCGTCCCATGTAATAGGCGTAACTGATGCGGCCGCCGCCGAACCGTTCGCCCTGCGGCAGCGGGTTGTCCTGGCTGGCCGGGCATAAGAAAATTTCGGTGTCGGTGGTGCTCTTGGGGACGAGCAAACTGAGCGGCTCTTCGGAGAGGCGGGCGTCCGGCAGCGCCGGGTAAGCGGAGTTGTCCGCGCGATAAAGGCTCAAGGCGAGAAAGATTTTTTCCAGGTTGCCCTGACAGGCGGCCACCTCGCGGCGGCGGGCCGAGGTGGTGAAACGGCCGGCGCTCAGGACCGTCAGGACAATGAGCAGAACCAGCACGACGAGCAATTCGAGCAGCGAAAAGGCACCGACGGAGAGCGTGTTTGCCACCGTGCGCATGGCCGTGAGGGAAGAGGGCTATTGCGGCGCGACGCTGGCTTTGCCCTGCTGCGGGTCATAGACCAGCTTCATGCCGGCGGGCGGGGCGGGCAGCGCGCCGAGGTAATGTTGGGTGACCAATTCGTTGAGGTCCTTGGGAAACCGTCCCTCCTGGACGTTGAAAAGCTGGATTTCCTCGTTGAGCGAGGTGACGTCAACAGTCTTGACAGCCAATTGCTGCCCCCGGGCCATTGCGCCGAAGTAGCCGCCGGGCGCGGCGGCCGGCGCGGCGGCGGGCGTGGCGGCGGGCGCGGCGGCCGGCGCGGAGGGAGGTGAACCGGGTTTCTTGCCGCAGCCGTTGAAAGCCAGAGCGGCGGCAACCATCATCAAGCTCCAACAAATCTTCATGGAGAAACGGTAGGCTTTCAGCCCCAAAAAATCAAATCCTCCTTGTGCCCGGAGCCGCCGCGGTTTCTGTCAACCGTACAATAGCGGCGGCGGCGCGCCGGGCGGCGCCGGGGCCGCCCAGGGACGATATGACGGGGGCCAGCCTGGAGCGGATTTCCGCGCGGCGGGGAGCGTCCGCCAGCAACGCCAGGGCCGCGCCGCCGAGGCTGGCCGCCGTCGCCCGGCGCTGGATGAATTCCGGATAAATGGCCTCGCCGGCCAGGAGGTTGGGCATGGCCAGATGGGGCACGGTCACCAGCGGGCGCGCGATCAAATAGGTCAGCCACGAGGTTTTGTAAAAGGCGACGGCCGGGACGCCGAAGAGGGCGCACTCCAAGGTGACGGTGCCGGTGGAGGCAAGGGCGAGGGTGGCCTGCGACAAGGCTTCCCGCAGGCGGCCAACCTGAATTTCGATTTCGGGCGGGCCGGCGCTGATGAACGGGCGGGCCAAAGCGGCCATTTCGTCGCCGGGGGCGACGAGTTTGAATCGCGCGGGCTGGCGGGCGGCGATCCATCGGGCGGCGCCGAGGACGACGGGCAGATGACGCCGGAGTTCGGCGCGGCGGCTGCCGGGCAGCAGCACCACGACGGGAACCGCGCCTGGCGTTTCGGGGGGCGCGGAGGCGGGGGGGGCCTCGTGCGTGTCAAACATCGGATGTCCGACGCACGCGACGGGGAAACCGGGGGCGTGCCGCGCGTACCACTCCTTCTCAAAGGGGAAGAGGCAGAGCAACAGATCGAAATCGCGCGCCATTTTGGCGGCGCGGCCGGGGCGCGAGGCCCAAACCTGCGGCGAAACGTATTGCACGATCCAGGGCCGCCAGCCCAAGGAGGGGCGGGAGCGGGCGGCAAGGCGGATGGCGCGGGCCAGCCGGCGGTTGAAGCCGCTGAAATCAACGTGGATGATCGTGTCGGGTTTTTGTTCGACGGCCAGGCGCGTGAGTTGCCGTTTGTGGCGGAGGAAGCGCGGAAGTTTTTTGAAAACATCGCTCAGGCCGATCACGGCGTCAGCGGTCAAGTCGAAGGAATTGTTGACGCCCGCCCCGGCCATGCGCGGCCCGCCGGCCCCGATGAAGCGGGAGGCGGGAAGCGCGGCGGCCAAGGCGCGCACCAGGTCGGCGGCAATGGCGTCGCCGCTGGGATCGCCGGCGACCAGCATGATAACGCGGGGGGTCATTTGGGCGCGCTCATTTTTTTTGGGTAGTCGGTCCTAATCTTTTTTGTGCAACCGGGATTAGGATTAAGATTAGGATTAAGATTAAGAACCCGAAAACAGGACGCGAAAGAATGAAATGCATCCGGTTCATTTCAGTTCTGCCTTCACTATTTTCAGAAACGCGGCGATTTTGAAAGGGATGAACGGGGCGGCCAGGCCGGTCAGGAAATCGGCGCCCAGGCCCAAAACGCGGAGGGGCGCGGGCAACGCCGCGCGCGTCCACGTGTCTCTGTCAAGATGAAAGAAGACCAAGGGAACGGGGAAGCCTTGGACGCGAAGGCGGTCGCCATTGCTATACTTGACAAAGAAGGCCAGCCAGACCGCCAGCAGCAGGCCGGCGGCGGCGGCGGCGGCGAGGGGGCGCCAGTTCCCGTGCGCGGTCCAGAGGGCCAGTTGCCGTCGGCCGGTGGTCCAGCAAAGCCAGACATCGAAGGCGACGATGGGTAGAATGAAAAGCAGGCCGCCCATTTCCAACTCCTAAACCGCCGCGTGGCCGGCCTGGATCTGCCGGGTGATCTCGAAGGCCAGGTCGAGCGCGCGCTGGGCCGAGGCGCCGCTGACTTTGGGGGTTTGATGGGACTGGACGCACTGGATGAAGTCGCGCAACTCCAGCTTGAGCGGCTCGTCCTTCTCGATGGGCACCGGTTCGCGCACGATTTTGCGGCCGGCAAATTCGCTGACGATGGCGGAGTCCTTGCCGCGCAGCAGTTTTTTGAACAGCGACGAGGCCTCCTCGCCCTCGCGCGCGACGCGGTAGATGAACCCCTCCTGGGCGCGGTAATCCAGCGAGACGTAACTGGTGGTTTGACCGCCGCTGAAAACGCGGATTTTGCGCATCCGCTCCGGGCTGACGCGGCTGGCGGTGAGATTGGCCACGCAGCCGTTGGCGAAGCGCAGCCGCGCGTTGGCGATGTCTTCGGACTGGCTGAGCACGGGGATGCCGACGGCGTCCACGCCGGCCACCGGCGAGCGGACAAAACCGAGGACGACGTCCAAATCGTGAATCATCAGGTCCAGCACGACGCCGATGTCGGTGCTGCGATTGGGGAAGGGTGAAAGGCGGTGGGTTTCGATGAAGCGCGGATCGGTGGCGACCTTTTCCAAGTAAGCGAAGACGGGGTTGAACCGCTCGACGTGGCCGGCCTGGAGGATGGCGTTTTTTTCGCGGGCCAATTGCACCAACTCAGCCGCCTGGGCGGCGTTGTCGGTCATGGGTTTTTCCACCAGGGCGTGTTTGCCGGCGGCCAGGAGGCGGCGGGCCACTTCGTAGTGGGTGTGCGTCGGGGTGACGACGCTGAAGGCCTCGGCGGCGGCCAGGGCGTCGTCCAGCGAGGCGAGAACGGGCACGCGAAACTTTTCGGCGATTTTGGCCGCCTGGGCGGCGGCAACGTCGCACACGCCGGCGAAGAGGATGTGGCCGGCAGCGGCGAAGTCGGCATAAAGGCGGGCGTGTTCCTTGCCCAGGGAGCCAACGCCGATTACGGCCACTTTGAGTTTGGCGGACATGTTCCGATATCTGACTGACGATTCACGGACGGCGGCGGGGGGGCAAGATTAAAGTGCGGGGAAAAAAGGCTAAAGGCTGAAGGCTAAAGGCTGAAATTGCCTTGATCACTGTATTTTCATTTTTCATGCGATTTTTAATTTTTTTTAGGTGCGATTTGGTGCGATTTGGTGCGAATTGGTGCTAATCGGCGGGGTATTCATTCGATGCTGTGCGGCCTTGCCAGGATGGGCAAAAATTGTCGGTTTGGGCCACCATCCGGCCCGATCAAACCTTGTTGGAGGCCTATTTTCACCTTGATTAGGTTTGATTGGGTGTGATTGGGTGTGATCAGCCTTGATGGAACTGGATGTTCTTCCGGTTTCATCAAAGGGTCGAGAAGGGACAAAAGGGACCAAAGGGACCGAAGGGACGGAATGGGACGGAGACGGGCGTTGCGGGTTATGGGAATTCAACATAAGGCCGGGCTGGCGGGAAATCGCCGCCCCTCGTTCGCATTCTTCGTTCCGGCGTGTCATTTCGACATTCACACGGCGATGATGGCACATCCCGGGACAACCAAAAAACCTACGGTAGTGTTTTTGGCACGATTTTTTTTGGAGGGGTTGGATCGTCGCTTGTGTTTGACAATAAACGGCTTGCGAGGGAAAAAAGCGCGAAAACGCGGGAAAACGCGAAAAAAAGTGTGAAATAGTTTCAGTGGGACCCCTGTTTTTCTGCAAAAGCGGACGAATTTTGAGCGGCGGAATTTGCAAGCGGCTGATTTGCAGAGGCTTTCGCCCAGCGATGAAGGAAAAGGCGGGGGAAGGGGGAGAGGAACTCGAAGATCCAACAGGAGAGCAGAGGAAACAGAGTAAGGAAAAGGCAGAGGAAATGGCAGAGGAAAGATTGTCAGGGAAATCAAAAGCAGAGGATGCGGCCACCACTTCGGGTTCGAGCGCGGGTCTGTGAAGGACGGCAAGCAAAGCGGGCGGCCGGGCCGGACAATCTTGCGTCAGAGACAACCGAACTTGCGCCACCGGCATCCACCAGCGCGGCAATGCTAATGGGCGACCCCTTTTCCCGACGCAGGGCGTAACCGTTCCTACTCGACTTGAAGTGAAATTTGTGAGAGCGTTTCCAGCGAATGGCCTGCAGATATGCCAGAGAGGATTGAACCTTATGATCGGGAAAATTCAGCGCGTGCCGTTGCGAGAAGTTTGGAAGCATGAGGCACTCGACCTCACCAAATGGCTTCAAGACAACATTGAGGTTTTAAACGAACCGCTTAACCTTTCGCTCTCCAACGCAGAGCGCGAGCAGACGGCTGGCGATTTCAACGTTGACTTGGTTGCGGAAGATGAGGACGGCAGCCTTGTCGTCATAGAAAACCAGCTTGAAAAAAGCGACCACGCCCACTTGGGAAAGCTCATCACCTATCTAACGGCCATCGGCGCGAAGAAGGCAGTCTGGATTGTCGCTGAACCACGTCCTGAGCACGTCGCCGCGATTACCTGGCTCAACGAAGGTTCAGCAGCGGCCTTCTATCTTTTGAAGATCGAAGGCATTCGGATAAGCGGCTCTGACCCCGCCCCGTTGCTCACCCTCATCGTCGGCCCAAGTGAAGAAGGGCGCGAGGTCGGAGCGACAAAAAAGGAACTGGCAGAACGCTACGATTTGCGCCAGCACTTTTGGACACAACTTCTTGCACGGGCCAAAGACAAATCCAAACTCCACGCCAACATTTCCCCCAGTCAGCATGGCTGGATAAGCGCCGGTTCGGGCAAGCGCGGCTTGGGATTTAATTATGCGATCCTCAAACACGAGGGGGACGTGGAGCTTTACATTGATCGGGGCAAGGAGGCTGGCGATGAAAGCAAAACCATCTTTGATTCCTTGGCCGCTTCCAAAGATGCCATCGAAAGGGAATTTGGCGGGCCGCTTGAATGGCAGCGATTGGAAGGTAAGCGTGCGTGTCGAATAAAGAAAGTCATTCCTCTCGGCGGATATCGGGACGACGAATCAAAGTGGCCGAGCATCCAAGACGCGATGATTGACGCCATGGTACGCTTGGAAAACGCCCTCAAGCCCTACATCGCAAAATTGCAATTGTGACTGGTGGTACATTGTCGCGCAACGTGGGGGCAGGCGTTGAGGCTAACTTCTGAGGAGCGCGGCCGTGATGGTGGATGGCAGAGGGGAAGGGCGGCGCGAGACGCGCCGCCCGGCGAACGGGACGGTCGCGGTCCCAAATCAATACTCGGCGGATCCACTGAAAATGTCGAGGGACCAGATGGTGGGACAAAGTGAAGAGGGATTAGGATTAAGATTAAGATTAGGATTAGGATTAGGATTGGGGAACGACGCTCTGGCCAAGAAACCGGAATTACGCAACCAGGCGGGCTTGCAATACGGAGTAGGGAGCGGGATGGGACGCGGTCCGTTGCGCGATGCTGGTCATGAATTCGATGCGCACTTTGTCGGCGTCGAAATGGCAGGTGACGGTGTCGGAATGCGGGGTTTGGTAAAAACGCCAGATCATCTGGAAGGTGTGGTCGTCCCGCCAGGCGGCGGCGGCGGCGACCTTGCAGGGGCGCAAGTCGCCGACGGTGATTTTGGGCGGGGTGCCGGGCATGCGGGAGAGGCCGTCGGCCCAATGGCCCAGGCCGCAGTGGATCGGATAGGCGCCGGCGGCGTCAGTCAAGTTGAAAGTGCAGGCGGCGCGTTGAAAATGGAAGGAGACGCTTTGCACGCCGGCGGGGTTGTCCGCGGTGGTAAAGGTCTTGCCGGAAATGTGGCGCGCGAGCGGCGGGGCGGGCCGCCCCTCCGGCAGCGGAAGGGCCAGGGCGGCCAAGGCGCGACGCAGGCGGGCTTGCGCGGAGTGATCGTCGGGCAGTGGGCCGTCCTTGATGGCGGGCAGGAGGAATTGCCAGACCAAATTCAATTCCCCTTGCATGTCGCCGGATTCGCTGGTGATGGCCACGACGGCCTGCTGATCGGGCATGACGATGGCGAATTGGCCGAAGGCGCCGTCGCCGCGAAAGGCGTTGTGGCGGCAGCGCCAGAATTGGTAGCAGTAACCTTGGAGCCCGTCGCTGGCGAGTTTGGCCGTGGCCAGGTCGGCCCCCGGGGCAGGAGATTGTTGAATCTTGAAGGTGGTGGCTTGGGCGATCCAATCGGCGGAGAGGATCTGGCGGCCGCGCCAGGCGCCATTTTGGAGGTAGAGCTGGCCGAATTTGGCGAGGCTTTCGGTGGGCAGGCTCAGGCCCCAGCCGCCGGTGTTGATGCCGCGCGGGCAGGTTTCCCAGGTCATCCCCTCGATGCCCAGCGGCTCGAAGAGACGTGGGCGCAGATAATCAATGAGCTTTTGGCCGGAAACTTTCTGGACGATGGCCGAGAGCATGTAAGTGGCGCCGCTGTTGTAAAGAAAGGCGGTGCCGGGGGGGTTGACGACGGGCAGGGCCAAAAAGGCGCGGACCCAGTTTTCCTCGCGCGCGATGAGGGGCATTGAATCGGCGGCGTGCCCGACGGACATTGTCAACAAATGTTTAACCCGCAGGGCCGCGAGGTTGTCGCCGACAGCGGCGGGCAGGTCGGCGGGGAAGAACGACGCGACCAAGTCGTCCACATTGAGTCTGCCCTCGGTGACGGCAAAACCGACGGCGGTGGAGGTGAAACTTTTGCTCAACGAATAGAGCATCTGATTGGCCTGCGCCCGGTAGGGCGACCACCAGCCTTGGGCGATGACATGGCCGCGGCGGAGCAGCATGAAACTATGGAATTCATGCCGGCTCCCGGCGAGCGCGTCCAGGAAGGCGAGGACGCCGGGCGAGGAGACGCCCAGTTCTTCGGGGGTGCCGCGGGGAAGGAGAGCTGCGCCGGCGGCGGCCCGCAGCGGCCAGGAGGAAAGCAGACCCAGGCCGGCGGCGCCCAGGCCCAGTTGCTTGAGAAAGATGCGGCGATGAAGAGTCATCAAGGATCAAGATGGTCCGGTCTTGTCGGACAAGGGGATGCGGCGGGGACGGGCGGGGAAGGGAACGGCACCGTTGGCGGCGGGGCCGGGTGGAAAGCCAGTTGCGGCGGCGGGACGGCCCGGAAAACCGCCGGGTTGCTGAAAGGGACCGCCGGCATTGCGCGTGGGAAAGCCGGGGGGCGACGCGGGAGAGGCGGCGGTTTTTGCGGGGGTCTGGTCATTTGCGGCAAGGCTGTCGTCTTTCAGAGAGAGGGTCATCGGGGTTCCGGAATTGATGATGTCCACGACACCTTCGTGATAGCGGATTTTAACGACTTCGAGAATGTTGGATTTCTCCCCTTCGGCCAGATTGTAGTAAGCGGGGCCCTCCTTTCCTTGCTTGGGGGGAAGGGAGCAGAACAAGGCGCGGACCTTGTGGCCGACGACAAAAAAGCCGGAAAGTTTGATCACGGGCAAATCGGCCTTGGACTGGTCCACGGGCTCAGGGGGCGGGATGGGATTGAGATGAAAGACGTTGCGCTCGCTGATGACGGCGTAGGGATTGGCGGCGTCGTCAGAAGCTCGCGCGGGCGGGTCACCGGGCGCCGCCAGCCCGCACTGGGCCAGAAGAAGGCATCCCAGCAACCCGGCCGACGCATTGAGATTCATCGCGCCATACTATAATGCGCCTTGGACAGAACACCAAGTCCAAAGAGAAGTTGCGAGGGGGCTCAGGACAAAAATCTCCACCTTCCTGGCAGGGCAGAGTTGCTGCTGCCCTGAAATCTTGGGCGGCGCGGCAGCGCCGCCCTACCAAGGACTTCCCTCCACTCGCGGGCGGGTCAGAATGGGAGGGAGACGCGATAGAAGCGCGCTTTGTTGGTGGCGGCGATGGAGTCCGACTGGCCGGCGAGGCCATTGGTGCCGGTGACGGGGCCGCCCAGATTGAGCCATTGCGGCTGGTTGAGAGCGTTTTTGTATTGGGCCTGGTAGGGAGCGCCGGGCATGGCATTCCAAGTGAAGGAGAAAGTCTGGCTGCGGACGGCCGCCGAGGCGATGGTGGGCCGGACGACACCCAAACGGAAGACCACGCCGTCACCGAAATTCAAGCCGGCGATGGAAAGGCCGTTGGTTCCCCCTTGGGAGGTTGTGCCGTAAAGGCCGCCGTCGAGTCCCTGCCAGAGGGTGGAGTGAGGGGCGTTGCCGTCGTAATTGCCATCGAAGGAGAAGAGAGTTGTCAAGGTGGCGTTGGTGGTCAATTGAAAGATGGTGCCAAAGCCGTAGGGGTAGCCGACGCCCAGTTGGAAACTGCCGTAAAAACCGAGCGGGAATTCGACGCCCGCGCCGGTGGTGGTGCCGTAGAAATTGCCGTCGCCGGCCTGGACCAAGCCGGCGGTGGGCGCGCCGCCGTTGGTGCCGTCAAAGGTGGCCAGCAAGGTGAAGGCGCCGTTGGTAGTGATTTTGAAGACGGTGCCATAACCGGCGCCCTGGTCGAGATTAGTATTGCCTCCCGCCGAAGTGGTGCCGTAGAGCAGGCCGTCGGAGCCCTGGACCAAGCCGGCTTCCGGAGTGGAGCCGTCGGAGCCGCCGGTGAAGGAATAAAGGTTAGAGAAGACTTCATTGGTGCTGATTCTGAAGATGGTGCCAACGCCGTTGGAGCCGCCTTGGGAGGTGGTGCCATAAAGGCCGCCGTCCACCCCTTGGACCAATCCCGCCAGCGGAACATAGCCGTTGTTGCTGGCGAGGGAGAAGGACCAAACGGGCGTGCCGCCATTGGTGCTCATCTTGAAGACGGTGCCGTTGGAGCCGGTCCCGCCGACGGTGGTTGTGCCATACAAAAAACCGTCAGCGCCCACACACGGAGCGGCTTGGGGTTCCGCGCCGTTGGTAGAGGAGGCGGGAAAAGAATAGAGGTTGCTGATGACGCCGTTGGTGGTCATGCGGAAGACGGTGCCAAACCCGCTTCCGCCGCTGGCGGTGGCGCCGTAGAGGTTGCCGTCGGCGGCCTGGACGACGCCGCCGACGGGGTCGGAGCCGTTGGTGTAATCGAAGGCAAAGGCCCAGATCAAAGCGCCGTTGGTGCTCATCTTGAAGACGGCGCCGTTGGTGCTGCTGGGGGCATTGTTGGTGCCGCCAACGCTGGTGGCGCCATAGAGGCAGCCGTCGCGGCCTTGAATGACGCCGGCCTGCGGAGCCGCGCCGTCAATGAATCTACCCAGGGAGGCCAAGGTGGTGAATTGCATGCTGGGAGCCAGGAAGGGGAGGTTGGTGACGGTCAGTGTCACATTGCTGCTGAGGGCGCTGCCGAACGAACCGGAAACCTGGACATAATAGGTGCCGGCATTGGTCTGCCGGGCATTGATGACGTTTAGAATGGGGGCGGTGGCGCCGGCAATATTCGAACCGTCAAAGTACCATTGGTAGCCGGTGACATTGGTGGTGGTGCCCACGGCAAAGAATGCCGTGAAGGAGGCCGGCACCGTCTGGCTTTGCGGTTGAATGAGGATTTGCGCGCGGGCCGGGGACGCCGCCAGGCCCAGGGCGAGAGCGGCGGAGAGAAGCCACGGGAGGGATGTCCGTGTGGCGCCAACTTCAATATCGTTTGTTGTTTTCATTTGTTTGACATGTTTTGTATGTTTGACATGTTTTTGGACGAATACGTTTCTGACCGTACTGCCTGGCCAACAGGAGTACACTGCATTTGCGTAAATGCAAATGAAATGTGGGGAGCAACTCTCGTTCCACATTTCCGGCATAATCCCGGTTGCACGAAAGGGATCAGGATCAGGATTAAGATTAAGATCAAGATTAGGAAAAGGCGGCCTTTTTGCGCTGGATTGCGCGAAGGGGCTTCGACCCGTAGAGTATGGGCCGATGAAATCCAAAGGCATCGTCTATCTGGTGGGCGCCGGTCCTGGGGACGCCGGATTGCTGACCGTGCGCGGGGCGGAGTTGCTGGGCCGGGCGGAGGTGGTGGTCTATGACGCGCTGGTGAACAAGGAATTGCTGCGGCTGGCGCCGCCGGAGGCGGAGTTGATATACGCGGGGAAACGCTCCAGCGAGCACGCCATTGGCCAGGACCAACTCAATGAACTGCTGGCGCAAAAGGCCCGCGCAGGCCAATGCGTCGTGCGCCTCAAGGGGGGCGATCCGTATGTCTTTGGCCGCGGGGGCGAGGAGGCGGAGCGATTGGCGGCGGCGGGAATCCCATTTGAAGTCGTGCCGGGCGTATCGTCGGTCGTGGCGGGGCCAAACTACGCGGGCATCCCGCTGACCCATCGTGATTATTGTTCCAGCTTCAGCGTCGTCACCGGCCACGAGGAGGCGGAGAAGGAGGGGGTGGATTGGGCCTTGGTGGCCCAGGCGCCGGGGACGAAGGTGGTGGTGATGGGCGTCACTCGTGTCAAGACTATTTCAGACGCGCTCATGGCCCACGGCCTGCCGGCCACCACCCCCGTGGCCATGATCCGCTGGGCGACCACGGGGCGGCAGCAATCGGTCGTCGGCACGCTGGGCACCATTGCCGAGGCGGCGGAGAAAGCGGGATTCAAGCCGCCGGGCCTGACGGTCATCGGGGAGGTGGTGCGACTGCGGGAGAAACTCAATTGGTTTGAGCGGCGCCCGTTGTTTGGGCGGCGCATCGTGGTCACGCGCACGCGGGCGCAGGCGGGGCAGTTGGCGCGGCTGCTGCTGGAACGGGGCGCGGACGTGCTGGAAATCCCCACCATCCGCATCGTTCCGCCGACGGCGCGGGAACCGATAGCCGAGGCGCTGTTGGAACTCAATGCGTACGACTGGCTGGTTTTCACCAGTCCGAACGGAGTGAGCGCCTTTTTTGAGTATTTTTTCAAAGCGTTTGAAGACTTGCGCGACATCGGCGGCCTGCGGCTGGCCGCGGTAGGCCCGGCGACCGCCGAGAGATTGCGCGCCCTGCACCTCAAAGTGGATGTGACGCCGAAGGAATTCGTGGCGGCCAAGCTGGCCGCGGCAATGGCGGAATTGGGCAGCCTGGAGAACCTGAAGATACTGTTGATGCGGGCCGAGGCGGCGGAGCGCGAGCTGCCCAAGACCCTGGAGGGAATGGGCGCCATCGTGGATGACATCGCCTGTTACAAGACCATGCCCGAAACCGACGACCGCAACGGGGCGGCGGCGCGGCTGGTGGAAACGGGGGCCGACTGGATCACCTTCACCAGCCGTTCGACGGTGGAGAATCTGAACGCGCGGGTTGAGTTGAAGGCCTTGCTGGAGCGGCATTCGCGGATCAAGCTGGCTTCGATCGGTCCGGAGACGAGCAAAGGGATCGTTGCGCTGGGGCTGACCCCCGCCCTGGAGGCGAGGGAACACACCATCCCCGGCCTGGTCAAAGCCATCGAAGCGGCGCCACTCCAGTAAAGTTCAAGGTTCAAAGTTCAAGGTTCAAAGTTGTCGCTGAGGCTTCCTCCTTCGCCGAGGCTTCCGCCGTCGCTGAAGCTATGGCGGACAAGACGGCGGGACGAGTTGATTTAATGTGTTCCAGCAGGGCGGCGAATTCGAGCTTTTGCAATTGGCGCAAGAAGGGGTCGTCTTCGGGGGCGCTCAGACGGGAACGCTGGCAGGAGTCAACGAAGACATTGCTTTGTCAGGGCCAGGCCGTCGCAGATGAGCTTGCGGGCGGCGGCGGCGGATTTGGCCTCGGCGTAAATGCGCAGGATCGGCTCGGTGCCGGAGCCGCGCAGCATGAGCCAGGCGCCGTCCTGGGCGACGAATTTGACGCCGTCGTAGGATTTGACGGCCGCCAGGGGCGAGCCGGCCAGCTTTTGCGGGGGATGGTTTTTGCAGTGGTCCATCAAGGCGGCGCGTTTGTCCAAAGGGAAGTGAGTGTCCAGCCGGGCGTAGTGATGGGGGCCGAATTGCTTTTCCAGGCGAGCCAGCAACTTGTTGACCGGCGCGCGCTCGGTGGCCAGCAATTCCAGGAGCATCATGCCGGCGGCGATGCCGTCGCGTTCGGGCATGAGTTGTGGAAAGCCGATGCCGCCGCTTTCCTCGAAGCCGAGGAGGACGTTGCCCTTGAGCATTTCGGCGCAGACGTATTTGAAGCCGACGGGCGTCTCGACCAATTCCAGCCCGTAGTGGGCGCACATTTTGTCCACCATCGAGGTGGTGGTGAGGGCCTTGACGACGCGCCCGGCGGCCTTGCGGTTGACAATGAAATGATGCAGCAGGAGGCAAATGATCTGGTGGGTGGTCAGCGGGTTCCCCCGGCCGTCCATGCCGCCGACGCGGTCGGCGTCGCCGTCGGTGACCAGGCAGAGGTCGTGGGGATGGCGGCGGAGCCAGGCGGAGCTGCGGGCGTAATTGGCGGCGATGGGTTCGGGGTTGATGCCGCCGAAATTGGGGTCATGGGCGCCGTCCAGAGTGGTGACGCGGCAGGAGGTGCCGCGGAGCATACGGTCAAAGCAACCGGCGCCGACGCCGAAGAGGGCCTCGTGGGCGAAACGCAAATTGGAGCGGGCGATGAGTTTGAAATCCACGATACTTTTGATGGCGTGGAAGTGGGCCGGGCGCAGGTCCTGGAGGCGGAAATTGGCGGCGCCGCCATTGGGGGCGGGCGGGGGGTTTTGATCGAGGCGTTTCTCGACTTCCTGGCAAAGGGAGGATTCGGCCGAGCCGCCGTAATGGGCCTTGAGTTTGAAGCCGTTGAAGATGGGGGGATTATGGCTGGCGGTGATCATGATGCCGCCGGCGGCCTTGCTTTGTTTGACAGCGAAGGAGATGGAGGGCGTGGGGGCCGGGCAGTTGGAGAGGACGGTGTCAAAGCCGTTGGCGGCGAAGACCTCAGCGGCGCGGCGCCCGAACTGATCGGAGAGAAAGCGGCGGTCGAAGCCGACGATGACGGCCTTGTTTGTGCCCGGGGGCGGCTGGTCTTTCCAGAAGTCGGCGGCGGCTTGGGCGGCGCGGTCGAGGTTTGCGAAAGTAAACTCCTCGGCGATAACCGCGCGCCAACCATCAGTGCCAAATTTAATGCTCATCGGGTCGGAATTAAATGCATCTTCCGCCTTTGTCGAGAAAGATGTGAAATTGGTCAATGAAAATTTGGCATCTGCAATTGAGTGCCGATTAGGATTAAGATTAGGATTAAGATTAAGATTAGGAGAGGTCAGCCAAAGAAGTCAAATACACTGTGGCTAACGGAGGCGGCCGAGTTGGAAATCCAGGGCGGAATGCTGGATTTGGAAATCAAAGCGGGCGGTGGCAGCGGCGATTTGGGCGGAGGTCTGGTTCAATTCGGCCTGGCTGAGTTCGATGATGGAACTGATGCCGCCCTTGAAACGGGCCTGGGCCAGTTGGAGGGCCTCATTGGCATTTTGCAAGAGTTGGCGGGTCAGAGCCAGGCGCGCGTAGGAGTAGTCGAGGTTGAGTTTGGAAATTTGCAGGTCACGGATGATGTTGTTCTCCTGGTCGCGCAAGGATTCGTCGGCCGCTCTGGCCTTGAATTGCGCTTGGCGGCGGCGGGCGGTGTAGAGGCCGCCGGTGAAGAGGGGCAGGTTCAAATTGACGCCAGCAGCCGAGTAATCGGAAGGCAGTTGGGAAGCGCCCGCGGGAATGACGCCGGCCGCCCCCAGGGCGCTGATGGTCGGATAGAGCAATTTGCCCTCGGCTCTGGCAAATTCTTTGGCGGCATCGCGCTGATAACGCAAACGGGCCAAGTCCGGCCTTTGGGCCAGGGCCTCCAGAATCAAGGCCGAGACATCATTGGTGATATTGGCCGGCATGGGTTCATCGGCGAGGACAAAGGCCGGTGGCTGGCGTTCGGCGAGCAAGGTTGAAAGGACGGCAAAGCCGGCCTGGAGGTCGTTCTCCGCCTTGGCCAGCAGGATGCTGGCCTGGTCCAAATCCACGCTGGCAAAACTGACATCGAGGTCGGACTTCAACTTGTTGGTGGCCAGCATTTGGATTTGCTGGAGGATGAGGCGGCGGGATTTGACCGTTTCACGGGCCACTTGGAGAACGGATTGGGCGGCCAGACTGGAGAAGTAGGCGTTGTTGACCTCCAAAAGAACCTGTTCGCGCGTGGCCTCGAGGTTCATTTCCTCGGCGCGCGCGCGCAAGGTGGCGCTCCGGCTCAGTTCCGATGTGCGTCCAAAATCCGTGATAAGCTGGGTGATGGTGAGACCTTCGGCTTCGCGCTCGAAAATCAGGGGATTATTGATTGCTCCGGCGGCGAGGCGGGTATTGTTCGGGTCCGCCGTGCCGACGGCGGTGGCGCTGGCATAAATGTCGGGGAAGAAAGCGGACTGGACGGCCTTGGCGGACTGTCTGGCGGCCAGCGTGGTGAGATGGGCCACAGAAATCCTGGGATGTTGGGCCAAGGCAATTTGCTGGGCCTGTTGCAGAGTAAGATGAAGCGGCGGCGAATCCGCGGCTGCGCCGCGAAAGGCCGACGCCACTGCCAGCAACAACACCGCAAATCTCCTCACGCGGATTGCCCTCCCAGCGAAGCCGGCTGCGGCGGCTGATGATTGCGATGAACCAGCAGGTAAGCGGCCGGCACAATAAAAACAGTCAAGACGACTGAAACGGCCAGGCCGCCGATGATGGCCATGGCCAGCGGCGCGTAGGCTTCACTGCCGGCGCCGAGCTTCAAGGCCATCGGCAGCAGGCCGATCAAGGTGGCGCCCGAGGTCATCAACACCGGACGCAGACGCACGCGGCAGGCGAGGGAAACGGCCTGGCGCAAGGGGCGGCCTTCCTGGCGCAAGCGGTTGGTGAATTCCACAATGAGGATGCTGTTGGAGACGACGATGCCCACCATCATGACCACGCCCATCAATGACATGACGTTCAAGGTCGTGCCGGTGAGCCAGAGAAAGAGCAGCACGCCGGTCAGGCCGGTCGGGATGGCCAGCAGGATCAAAAACGGGTCGAGAAACGATTTGAATTGCGCGACCAGGATCAAATAGACCAGCACCGTGGAGAGGATCAGGCCCAGTGCGAAGCTCTGGAAGGAGGATCGCATGGCCTGCACCGTGCCGCGCACGTGGATTTTCGTGTCGGGGGGCAATTCCGTCCGGTCCACAATTTTTTGCACGCCGGCATAGACTTTGTCCATGGCTTCGCCGGCGGGAGAAACATAGACATCAATGACGCGCTGGATCTGGTAATGATCCACCTCGGTGGGGGCGGGAGCGCGGGAGAAGTGGACCACGGAGTCCAGACGGGTCGGCCTTTTGAGATGGGCGGCGCGCAAGGGCATGGAGCCCAGGTCAGCCAGACTTTTGACTTTGTCTTCCGGATATTGGACGGTGAAAAGATAATTGTCGCCGGTCTTGGGATCGATCCAGTAGCTGGGGGAGATCATGCCATCAGAGGTCAGGGCGGTGATAAGGCTGTCAAGCACCTCTTTGGCGCTCAAACCCAACTCGCTGGCCCGCTGGCGGTCAATGTCAACATGGAGGGCCGGGTAATCCACATCCTGCGGCACCAGGACATCGCTGACGCCGGGCAAGGCGGCGGCCTGTTGGGCAATGCGGGCGGCGATGCGGTGGGCGAGGTTCATATCCATGCTGGTGACCTGGATGTCCAGCGGGGCGGGTATGCCCTGGTTGATGACGGCATCAACCAGGCCGCCGGTCTGGAAGTAGGCGGTGATCTGGGGCAGGTCGCGCCGCAGGCGTGCGCGCACGCGGTTCATGTACTGGAAGCTGCTGAGCGCGTGGCCGTCGTTGAGTCCGACCTGGACGATGGCGGTGCTGGGGCAGGAATTTGGATTGAGGATGGCGTTAAAACCGGGAGTGGTGCCGATGTTCGAGACGATGATCTTGAGGTCCTTGGGCGGGACAATCTGGCGCACGATATCCTCGACTTGACCGATCAAAAGATCGGTCAGTTCCAAACGAGTGCCCGAGGGGGCCTTGACACTAATGACGAACTGGCCGGGATCGGTGCGGGGGAAGTAAGCCTGGCCGATAAAGGGATAGAGGCCCAGACTGAGAAGGAAAACGCCGCTGATGCCCAGGACGAGGGCGACGGGCCGCAGCAGGCCAATTTTAAGCACGCCTTCATAACGATCCAGCATGGCGTTGAATTGGCGGTTGAACCAGGCATTGAAACGAGCGTCCCATCTTTTGGCCAGCAGGGGAGTGGCGTGGGCTTCCCCCAATTCGTGATCGGCACCGGGCTTATTGATGAGCTTGGCGCAAAAGAGCGGGACGACGGACATGGCGACCACATAGGATGCGAGCAAGGAGAAGATCACTGAAAGAGCCAGGGCGGTGAAGAGGAAACGGCTGACGCCGTAGAGAAAAGTCACCGGGAAAAAGACCACAATGGTTGTCAGCGTGGCCGCCAGCACCGGCAGGGCCACTTCCTGCCCGCCGCGTTCGGCGGCGACCTTGGGCGGTTCGCCCATTTCCAAATGGCGGAAAATGTTCTCCAGCACCACGACCGAATTGTCAATCAGGCGTGAAAAGGCGAGGGCCAAACCACCCAGAATCATGGCGTTGACGGTGTTGCCGCCCAAGTCCAGGGCGATAAAGGCGGCCAAGGCCGAAAGGGGAATGGAAAGGAAGACCGCCGCGGTGGCCCGCATGCTGCCGAGGAAAACCAGGATCATCAAACCGGTCAGGAGCAGGCCGATGGCGCCTTCGTGAATCAAGGTTTCGATGGCGGTGCGCACGAAAACCGACTGGTCAAAGACGACTTCCTTGATGAGGCGTTTGGGGACGTAGAGCAAGTGGGCGACAATAGTCTTGACACCGTTGACGACCTCGATGGTGTTGGCGTCCCCGCCTTGCTTGACGACGGGGATATAGACGGAGGGCTGGCCGTTGATGCGAACCTTGTTGTACTGGATTTGGGAGGCATCCCTGGCCTCGCCAACGTCTCCGACCAAGACGGAGGCCTCGCCAACCGTTTTGAGCGGCACCAGGTTGACATCTTTCATGGAATTGATCTGGCTGTTGGCATAGACGCTGTAATCCAAGGGACCGATTTTGACGTCGCCCGCCGGGAGAATGAGATTGGCTTCGTTGACGGTGCGGACCACGTCCATCACGCTCAATTGGTGCGCTTCCAGTTTGAGCGGGTCCACATAGACCATGATCTGGCGATAGCGTCCGCCAAAGACCGGGGGCACCGAAGCGCCCGGGATGCCCGCCATCTGGTTGCGAATGGTGAACTGGCCCAGATCGCGCAATTGCGCTTCGCTCAGGCCTTTGCCTTTCAAGGTCACCAGGCAGACGGGCAAACTGGAGGCGTCGAATTTCATCACCACGGGCGGCAGAGTGCCGGTGGGCAAATAGCGCAGAGTGGCCATGGCCAAATTGGCGATGCTGGTCACGTCGGAATCCGGATTGGAGCCGGGCTGGAAACAGACTTTGATCAGACTGACGCCGGTGAGGGAACGCGACTCCATGTGATCAATTCCGCCCGCCAAGGTGAACATGCGCTCAAACTGGCCGGTGATGTCGTTCTCGATCTGCTCCGGGGGCATGCCGGAGTAAAAGGTGGCGACGACCACCACCGGAATGTTGATTGAGGGAAACAAATCCACCGGCATGCGCACCAGGCTGGTCACGCCCACGACGCAGACCATGAGGCAAACGACGACGACCAAATAGGGATAACGAATGGCAAAGCGGGGCATAAATTCAATCCGGCGATGGAAGGTCCATGAGTTTGGGGGCGACTTTCTGGCCCGCGCTGAAATGCGACCTGCTTCCCATCAATACTAATTCCCCCTCTTTCAACCCGGAAACGACCTCGAAACGGTCGGCCGTTTCCAAGCCGAGGGTGACCGGCCTTTCTTCAATTTCGTTCTGGCTGTCAATGACATAGACGGTGGACATCTGGCCGGGCGGGACCGCCTGGATGGGAATGGAAAGGGCGTGCTCACGGCGCTCCACCGGGAGGGCGAGATTGACGTACATGCCGGGCACGAGGGTCAAATCCGGATTGGCCACCTCGATCTCGGTGGCCATGGTGCGGGTGTCGAGGTTGACCTTGAGGCTGGCGCGGGTGATTTTTCCGGAAAACGGCCGGCCACCCATCGAGACGATTTTGCCGCTGACGGTGTTCCCCACGTGGATGTCCTTGACGTAGTCTTCCGACACAAAAAAATCCAGCCGCAGATGATAATTGTCGGAAATCTCCAGCAACGGCTGGGTGTTCTCGGTGGACGTGCCCGCTTGGACAAGGGCGCCGGGATCAACGTAGCGGTGCGTGATCACGCCGTCGAAGGGCGCGGTGATTTGGGTGTAGGCGACCAGCGTCTTGTATTTGCCCACCTCTGCCTGGGCCGCGGCCACGGCGGCCTGGGCCGCCAGGTCCCTGGCCGTGGCGGTGTCAATGTCCTGCTGCGCGACCAGGTTGGGGTGGTCGTGGTTGACGGCCAGCAAGCGGGAGTAGATCAGGTGGGCGTTGGTGGCATCGGCCTCCGCGCGCCGCTCGACGGCCAGGGCGTTGTTCAGTTCGTCGTGCAATTCCGGCACTTCAATGGTGGCCAGCAATTGCCCGGCCTTGACGCGATCGCCGAAATCCACATTCATCTTGTCAAGATAGCCCGAGACCTTGGCGTGCAATTCCACTTCGACGTAGGGCCGGAATTCCGCCGGAATGGGGACGATTTTGGACAAATCCTCGCGCTCCACGGCGGCCACCGGGGCGGCCGGAATGGCCGCGCCGGCGGCGCCGGCCATTCCAGAACTTCTGTGGAGCAGGAAGAGGCAAGGAAGCACGAGGCCTGTAACGGTGAAGGCTGCGATCCAGGCAATGCTTCTTCGCCGTCGAGGCGGGGTTGGCGGAATGAGCGCCTGCGGCCCAGGCGCTTCGTCGCTCCGGCCGCTGGACGGAACGGCCGGAAGGAGTGGCTCTGGCGGCGGTTTTTCGTCACTCATAAATTTGGTTTGGCGGGGGTTGATTGCGCCAGCGGCAACTCGACTTTAAAGCGGCTGCCGCGGCCTTCGGTGCTTTCCACATACACTTGGCCGCCGTGGGCCAGGCAAATTGATTTGACGATGGCCAGGCCCAAGCCGGCCCCGCCCGCGTCGCGTGAGCGCGCCCTGTCCACGCGAAAAAAGCGCTCAAAAATGTGAGGCAAGGCGGCGGCGGGGATGCCGATGCCCGTGTCGGCCACTTCGATGACGGCTTTGCGCTCCTGGGCGTGAACGTTGAGATTGATCGAGCCGCCCGGGGGTGTGTATTTGATGGCGTTATCCAGCAGATTGACCACGACTTGTTTAATGCGAGCGCGGTCGCCTTCGACGCTGACGTTGCCCTGCACATTGCAGGCCACTGAAACGCCTTTATCCTCCGCCAGCAAAGACATCTGCTCGGTCGTGCTGGCGGCCAGCGGGGCCAGATCGAACCGCGCCCACTCTTGTTGGGCCTCCCCCGAGTCCAGACGGGAAATGGCAAAGAGGGCGTCAACAATTTTGGCCAGGCGATCCACCTCTTCCAACGCGCTGCCCGCCCGGTCGCATAATTCCGGCAAGGCGCGGGCTTGTTCGACCACGCTTTCCATTTCACCGCGCAAGGCGGCCAGGGGCGTGCGCAGTTCATGGGAGGCGTCGGCCAGGAAGCGGCGGTTTTGTTCGAGGGCCTCACGCAAGCGCCCGATCATGCGATTGAGGGCCAGGGACAAGTGCTCCAGCTCATCACCGGTGTTGGTCAAGGAGAGGCGCTCGTTCAGGTTATGGAGGGTGATTTGTTCGGCGCTGCGCGCAATTTGCACGACGGGGGCCAAGGCGCGGCCCACCAGAATAAGGCCGCCGCCGACCGCCACCAGGCCGAGCAGAGGCACGCCGAGGAGAAGGGACAAAAGCAATCGAGACAAAATCGTCTCAATCGGCGCCATAGGCCCGCCACTCTCGATGAGAAACCGACGACCCTGACTGGCCTGAAAAACTTTGACTGTAACGAGCAAACGGTTCCCGTCGGCGAGCCGTTCCTTCGCAACAAAGTCGCCATGGACGGCGTCGAGGGCCAACGGAGGCAAGCCGGAGGGATCAAAACCCGCCGTGCGGCCCGAGGCGTAAAGCACGCTTCCATCCGGGCGCGTGATGCGAATAAAGCGATCGTAAGTTTGCGGGGCATAGCGAGTGGTGATTTGATCGGCCACGTAACGCTCCCCGGTTTTGTCAATCCCGGCCAGGAGCGTCAGGGCAATCTGATCGGAGCGGCGAGTCAGTGTCTGTGCCAGGCTGTTCTCCAGATAACCGCGCAAGACCTGGTAGAGGGCGATGCCGAACAGGAGGAAGGCGCCGGTGAGCAAACCGGCGTACCAAATGATCAGGCGAAAGCGGATGGAGCGGGGATTCATGTCTCGGCCTCGTCGCTGATGGAATAGCCAACACCGCGGACCGTGCGGATCAGTTTATTGGGAAACTGCTCATCCACCTTGCTGCGCAAATGGCGCACATAAACATCCACGATATTGGTCAGCCCCTGGAAACTTTCGTCCCACACGTGTTCGATGATCATGGTCCGTGACATGATTCTCCCGGCGTTGGCCGCGAGATATTCGAGCAGGCTGTATTCCTTGGGCGTCAGCTCGATTCGTTTTCCGGCCCGCCGGGCCTGCTGCCGTTGGCGATCAATTTCCAAATCCCCGATCCGAAGGAGGCTGGACCGGTCGGGGGAACCGCGACGCAAGAGCGCCTTGACGCGCACGAGCAATTCATCGAAAGCGAAGGGTTTCGTCAGATAGTCATCGGCCCCCGCCTCGAAATGTTCGACCTTTTCGGCGGTGCCGGCCCGCGCTGTCAAGACCAGGACGGGCACCTGGGAGCCGCGCCGGCGGATGCGTTTAAGGACCTCGGTCCCACTGAGGCCGGGCAGCATCAGGTCCAGAACGACCAGATCATAATGGCAGGTGCCGGCCATCTCCCAACCGGCCTGGCCGTCGTTGACCACGTCCACGGCGAAACGTTGGTCGCGCAAACCGCGCGCGACAAACTCCGCCACTTTCCGTTCGTCTTCGATCACGAGAATTCTCATAAGTTCTGCTCTAATTGACACGCTGAACATTAAACCGCGCTGAAAAATACATTAAAATTCATTCAGAATCCCCCGGAAAATCGAAACGAGAAGATTTTGTTTGAAAAGAGGCCAGCGGCCCAGAATTCCCCGATTTAGGGTGATCAAATATGCGCCGAGCACACGCTCTATTTTGTGAGCGCGACCGGCTCAAGGCCGGCCGCCCAGGCGCAACCGCGCCGATAAAGTTCTTGCACTGCCGGGACGCTGAGGGCCTTGGCATCGTGGCCCAGCGTGCAATGGAAGGTCCGGCCCTTTCCATAATTGGAGACGAAAGCCATGGGATAATACCGGCCATCCACCTTGGATTTGGCCTGGGCGACCACCTGGATCGGGTGCTCCCCGATGAGACTAGTGTAAAGCTCGTCCTGGGTGTCGAAGTCCTCCATCCCGCGGACGACGGGATGTTCCGGTTTGACGATTTCCACGCGGAAAGGTCCGTAGGGATCATGCGGCCGCTGGCCGGGTCCGTAGTTCGGGCCGATCCAAACCCGCCCAGCGAGGTTGGCGAATTCCGGCCATTCGTCGTGCCAGGCGCCGGAGGCAAAATGCACCAAGGCCAGGCCTTTGCCGTTCTGGACAAAGCGGCGCAGGTTTTCCCGCGCTTTTTCCCCCGGCCCTTTGGTTTCCCAATTTTGGAAATGCAACAGAATCAAGTCGTAGCGCTCGATGGCCGAAGAATCGAGAAAGGCTGGATCTTCGACGACAAACACCTCCAGGCGACTGTCCTGCTCCAAGGCCTCTTTGAGAACCGGCGTCGTCTGCTTCCAATGATGGCTGGGATAGTCAATGCCCGTGACCAGCAGGATGCGAGCCTTGTGGGTTGCAAGGGCGTCCGGAGTCTGGGCGAATCCCTGGAAGAGACCGGCCATCAGCGCAAGACCCGCCAGTGTGGTTTTCACGTGCAATCCTTAGAGTAAAACGGTTCTGCCGGGAAACGGCACCGGGTAAGATCCGCTGGCATCCGGCTTGGTCGGCGGCGGCATGTCATCGCGGCACTCCTCCGGCAGCGGCGGGTAGTAAAAGTCCGACTTGTTGATTTGCTCCCAGGCAACTTCCTTGCCGGTGTAGCAGGAGATTTGCCCCATGACTGTCATGAGGGTGCTGCGAGCCATGTACTGGCCGCAATTGATGGGTTCGCCGGAGCGGATGGCGGCGAAGAGCTTATCGTGCTCCACCTGGTAAGGATCGCATTCGCCTTGCCAACGCCAGTTCTTGTCACCCCAAATCCGGCAGGCGGTGATCGAGGCCCTTCCCTTGGTCCCAAAGATCAGGCTGGAAGATTCGTCATAGCAGCCCGTTGTGGTCCGGCACAGCGCATAAACCCGAACGCCCTTGAACTCATAGACGACCGAATGATGATCAAAGACATCGCCATAAACCGGCTCGGCCATAGTCGAGCGGCCGCCCAAGCCGTGGCACTGGATGGGCGCGGCATGGCCCAAAACCCAACTGGCCCGGTCCATGTTATGGACCAACGACTGGGGCACATCGTCTCCGGAAAGCCAGCGGAAGTGATATTGGGTGCTGCATTGCCATTGCAACTCGGTGTGAGCGGGATTGCGTTCCGTCACCCCGTAAGGCGCCCGGAGGAAATTCTCCTCGATGGTCACGACGTCACCAATCGCCCCGTCCTGAATGCGTTGGATCGTCTCTTGGTAGCCGGCATGAAACCGGCTGTGCAAGCCGGAGACGATGGAGAGCTTCTTCTCCCTGGCCAGGTCGCAGGCCTGCTGCATCAGCTTGACGCCCCGCGGGTCAATGCCGTGGGGTTTTTCGACAAAAACATGCTTGCCCGCGCGAATGGCGCTGATGGCATGGAGGGGATGGAACTTGGCCGCGTTGGCAATCAGCACGACGTCGGAGGCATCGATGACGTGCTTGTAGCCGTCAAATCCGGCAAAGCAATGGTCGTCATCCACAGCGACCTGATCGGGCTTCTGTGCTTTGATCGCCTCCAGCTTGGCTTGGACGCGATCACGAAAGATATCACACATGGCCACGAGTCGCGCGCCCTTGTCGGCGTTGAGCGCCTGCACGGCGGCCCCGGCGTTGCGCCCGCCGCACCCGATCAATCCGACTTTGAGCGTATCGGACCCGGCGGCGTAAGCGCTGCGGCTCAAATCGAGCGTCCCAACCGCGGCGATGGAGGCTGCGAGGGCGGAGGCTCTGAGGAAGTCCCTGCGTGTGACGGGTGCTGATTCGGGAAGGCCGTTTTTCATAGGGAGGAGGGTTGATTTGAATTTAAAGTTCAGAGCGGCTGAATACCGAGGTCCGAGAGCGTTTGACGCAGCCAGGCCAGGGACTGCCCGATCATCGGCCCGGATTGGCCTTCGCACTCGATACTGAGCACACCCTGGTAGCCCTGGTCCCTCAGAATGGCCAGGCACTGACGAATATTGCCGGCATTAACGCCCGCGCCCAAGGGGCAATGGCTGACAGCGATCCCGGTCTGGCCACCGCGCACGGCGCGGGCGAGGGATTCGGAAACATCCTTGACATGCACGTGGCTGACCCGGTCAAGGAAGCGGCGGAGAAAAGCGACCGGATCGCGCCCGGCGATGAACGTGTTGCCGGTATCCATGTTCATTCGTAGGAACGGGCTGTCCACAAACGCGAGAATCTCGGCCATGGCTTCGGGGTTGGTCGTGAAATACCCATGTGGCTCCACGTTGACGATGATTTCATGCGCTTCAGCTATCTGCATAATTTGCTGGTAGCTGCGCTTCATCAGGGCCAGGGACTCTCTGTCGCTCAAGCCTTCCGGCTGATGCAACCCATCGGTCGTATCCACGCAAGGGCAGCCAATCTGAGCCGCCCAGGCGATGGCTTTCATCACGTAGGGGACGCCGCGCAACGGGCCGTCTTCTCCGGAAAGAGGGAAAGCGGCGTCCACCTGGGAAAACTGAACCCCGTAACGTTCCATTTTGCGGCGGAGGAGAACCGGGTCTTCATAGAGGGCGACGTGGGGTTGATAACCCAAGCCGTGGATCCAACTGACCCCGTCAATCAAACCGCATTCGATGTAGTGGAGGTTATTTTCCCCGGCCCAGGCGAGGCATTTTTCAAAGGACCAGTACGCGGAGTTAAACGCGTCGGTGTGGAAACCGAGCTTCATGCGAGCGTTCCTTGGGCAAAATCAGCGTTCATTGATTCGGATGATGCAGCTTTGCACAGAGCGGTAAAGAAACTTATCATGTCTCAAACACACGCCTGACGAACTCTCTGCTGCGGCGGTGGTTTTCGACGACGGAGCGGGTAATTTTGGTGCCGGACTCCAGCGCCAGTTCAACGGAAAAGCGCCGGGCCAATTGATGATCCTTGGCGTATTGCGCCACCGCCGCGTAATCAATGTCGCCGGTATCAAGGTCTTCCCACCAAATGCCAGCGCGACTTTGCCGCAGGTGCCAGGTGACCACCCGCCGGCCATATTCCTTGAGTCCGTCCAAGGGCATGACTCCACCCTTCCAGACCCAGTGAACGTCATAGCACCAGCCCACCACCGCAGGTTGGGTGTGGCGAAAATTATAATGAAACTCGCGGGCTTGGTGGGCCATTTCTGGCAGGTGCTGATGAACGCCGAGTTTCATACCCAGCGAGTTCAAACCCTGGCCCAGATCGGTCAGGGCGCCAGCCTGGGTTTTTAGTTCTTCGTCCGTTTTCTCACGGCCAATCGGATCGGGATTGCAACAGAGGACAGAAAAACCGGCTTGCTGACAGACCTTGGCTGCCGTGAGCACCTGCGCCACGGCTTCTTGGGCCTTGCCGGCTTCATGCAGCCGCGCCCCTGTGTAGAGGCTGATCGGTTGCAGGCCCTTGGCCCGGAGTTGGCCGGCAAACCGGCCGTTTTCCTCCGGGCGCCCGACGTCCAGGAAGTTCTCCAGGTAGTCATAGCCCGTGTCACGCAGCGCGGAGATGACTTCCTCAACATCAAGGCTTCGATGATCCCGCTGGGCATATTGGCCCCATCCGTAGATATTGGAGCCGACGAGGGTTTTCTTGGCTGATCCGCGGGAGCTTTCCGCAGCGCTGCCGCGGACGGCTGCAGGCGGTTCAATCGCAGCGACTGCCAAGACAAAGACCGTCTGACGGAGGAACTGCCGCCGGGTCTGGCAGGGAGCGCGCAAAGAAGCCGCAGGCGTTTTGGCGATCATTGAATCCATTGAAATTCCGAACGGGAGCAGTGTCCAGATAAAATAAACTCCATCCATAACCGCCGCTGTTTTTTTGACGGTTTGGGCTTGTGCGGCAGTGGGCTTGGGGCTAAAATGCGGGACGCATCGTATGAAACGCGAGCATCTGACGGACCTTTACTTCATGGAGGCGCGGGCCAAATTGATTGACTTGGCGGCTTTTCTCGACCGCGTGGACCGGGCGGAGGGAAAGGACGATTTCCGCCTGACGGCCTTTCGCCAGGCGCTCCAGGAATTGAACAGCGCCCACCCGGATCGCGCCAAACGGGTGCTGCTCCACTTGAGCGATCCGACGAGCGAACCGCTGCCGGCGGCGACGACCAAATCAGCCAGCGGCGCCTGGCCGGGCGCGAAATAACCCAACCCCCCCCATGCGATACATCGAACCTCACGCACACATGGTCAGCCGGACGACGGATGATTACGTGGCGATGGCGACGGCCGGCTGCCAGACGGTGTGCGAACCGGCCTTTTGGGCCGGGTTCGACCGCGGTTCGGCGGCCGGTTTCCACGATTACTTCCGGCAATTGACGGAGTTCGAGCCGAAACGGGCGGCCCAGTACGGCATGGCGCATTATTGCTGGCTCTGCCTCAACCCCAAGGAGGCGGAGGACCTCAAGCTGGCGGAGGAGGTCCTCGCCATCATCCCGGAATTTTTGGGGCGGCCGACGGTCCTGGGGATTGGCGAGATCGGGCTGAACAAGAACAGCCGCAACGAACTGGCGGTTTTTGAGAAGCACGTGGACCTGGCGGCGCGGCACCATCAGTTGATTCTCATCCACACGCCGCACCTGGAGGACAAGTTCAAGGGGACGAAACTTATTGTTGACTCTTTGAAGGCCGACGGCCGGGTGGCCCCGGAACGGGTCATCATTGACCACGTGGAGGAGCACACCATCCGGCTGGTGCTGGAGGCCGGATTTTGGGCGGGGATGACGCTTTACCCGGAGTCCAAATGCACCGCGGCGCGGGCGGCGGACATGGTGGAAATGTACGGCAACGAACGGCTCTGGATGAACAGCGCCTGCGATTGGGGCGTGAGCGTGCCGCTGGCCGTGCCGCGGGCGGCCTTGGAAATGCGCCGGCGCGGCCACGCGCCCGAGGCGGTGGAAAAGCTGATTTACCGGAATCCGGCGCGGTTTTTGAGCCAATCGAAGAATTTCCACACGGCGATTGACGGCGATTGAGCCGCCTTCACGTCGGCCTTGCAATCCTCCCGGCTACGATAAACGATTCATCCATGAGGACCAATACGTATCCATTGGCCGTTCCCTCCGATCTGCTGAAAGATCTGCGCAAGGCGGCGCGACAAACTGGATTGTCCATGGCAGATACGATGCGGCAGAGCATGAAGCTTGGCCTGCCTGGCCTCGTCGAGCGGTTATCCCCCGATCCGGTCAAGAATCTGAAACCATTCACACCCGAGGAGTCCCGGCGCTGCTTTGCCACCCCGGAGCCGGAATTTGACGCGCTGGCCGCGCACTGTGCCGCCCTCCCCGTGCCGATTCCCGAAGAATGAAAGCGTGGGATATTTTCAGTTGGCAGCCTCCGGGTTGGCCTGAACCTTGAACAGGTCCCAGGGCGTTGCCCTGGGCTTTGTTGAAGCGCGCCTTTGGCGCTGCCGAATCTTCCCGCGGCCTGGACGTTTTTTGGGTGGCGATTTCCGGTTCCTAATCCTAATCTTAATCGTAATCTTAATCTCCTTCGGACGACCGGGAGGGATGGGGATTAAGATTAGGATTAGGATTAAGATTAGGATTGAGATGTCATGCGCTTGACACACGGGCATCATCTGGCTTATTGCGCCAACGTCCACCGCGGGGAGTCGTGGGCGGAAACGTTCGCCGCCCTGGAACGATACGCGCTGGCGGTGCGGGAACGGGTCTGTCCGCGGCGGCCGTACGGCATCGGGCTGCGGTTGAGCGCCCAGGCGGCGCGGGAACTGGCGGAGGGGGGAGCGCTGGCGGAGTTCCGGCATTGGCTGGACCGGCACGAGTGCTACGTTTTCACGATCAACGGCTTCCCCTTCGGCCGCTTTCACGGGCAGCGGGTCAAGGAACAGGTCTATGCGCCGGATTGGACGACGCCGGAACGGCTGGATTACACCAACCGGCTGTTCGATCTGCTGGCCGAACTGCTGCCGCCGGGCGTGGAGGGGAGCGTGAGCACGGTGCCCGGATCGTTCAAGGAATTCATCCGGACGGACGAGCAGCGGCGGGCGGTGCGGGAAAACCTTTTTCAGTGTGTCAAACATATTCATCGGCGGGCCGAAGCGAGCGGACGCGTTCTGCATCTGGGGCTGGAGCCGGAGCCGCTGGCCCTTCTGGAGACGACGGCGGAGACGGTGGAGTTTTTCGGGCGCCTGCGCGACGCGCATCCCGGCGACGCGCGGCTGGCGCAGTGCCTGGGCGTGACTTACGACGCCTGCCACCTGGCGGTGGAATACGAAGAGCCGGCCGAGGCGCTGGCGCGCTTGCGCCGGCACGGGATCAAAATCAGCAAGCTGCATCTCAGCTCGGCGTTGAAGGCGCGGCCCACCGCGGAGGCGCGGGCGGCCCTGGGGCAATTCGCCGACGACGTGTATCTGCACCAGGTTGTGGCGCGCGTTGCCGGCGGCCAGTTGGTCCGCTACCGGGACCTGGACAAGGCGCTGGCCGCGGCGGCGCCGGCGGAGGAATGGCGGGTCCACTTTCACATTCCGCTGCACTGCCCGGCGACGGGGTGGTTCGAGCCAACGACGGATCATTTGCTGGGGGCGCTGGACGTATTGGGGGGCGAGCCGAGGCTGTGCTCGCACTTGGAAATGGAGACTTACACCTGGGAAGTGATGCCCCCGGCCTGGAAGAGCCGCGACGTGGTGGATCAACTGGCGGCCGAATACGAGTGGTGCCTGCGAGAACTGCGGGCCAGGGGATTGGGAGACCTTTAAAAAGTTGCGAGGCGTCGGCGGCGGCATAAACTGGGGGCCGACCTTTGAATTTTTTGAGGCGTCCATCCAAGTTGCGCACCCTCCTGCTGCTGGGACGGGTGTCCAATCTTCCCACGGTCTGGTCCGATTGCCTGGCGGCCTGGTGGCTTGGCGGCGGCGGAAGCTGGCCGGCTTTGGCGTGCGTGACGCTCTCGGCCAGCCTGCTCTATGAGGGCGGGATGTTTTTGAACGACGCCTTTGACGCGGAGTTTGACCGGCGGCATCGGCGCCTGCGGCCCATTCCGTCGGGGGCCATCAGCGAACGGGAGGTGTGGCAATGGGGCTTGACGTGGCTGGCTCTTGGGCTGGCGACGGTGGCATGGCTGGGGATTCCGGTGGTGGTGTGGGCGGCGGTCTTGTGCGGGTTGATTCTGTTTTACAACGCGGTCCACAAATGGGCGCCCTTGGCGCCGGTCTTGATGGGCGCCTGCCGGGTGTGCGTCTATCTGGTGGCGGGGACGGCGTCGCAACGAGGCGTGAGCGGGGAAGTGATCTGGAAGGGACTGGCGCTGGGGGCCTACGTGGTGGGATTGAGCTGCCTGGCGCGCAAAGAGAGCAGCCGGGTGCGGATCAATCTTTGGCCCGGTCTGTTGCTGGCCACGCCGGTGGTATTTGCCGGATTGATTGACGACGGGCCGGCGTGGGAGGCGGCGGTGGTGTATTCGTTGGTTTTGGCGGCGTGGTCCTCGTGGTCCTTGAGCCGCAGCCTTGGGCCGGGGGAGCCGAATGTCCCCTACACGGTCTCGCGGCTGCTGGCGGGGATCGTGTTGGTGGATTGCCTGGCGGTGGCCAACGCCAGCGAGCCGTGGGCGGGCTTTTTCGCGGTCTGTTTTGGCCTGGCGCTGCTGCTGCAACGGTTCATCCCGGCGACCTGAACGGAGGGGAGGGAAAAAAATGAATCCGGGTAATGCCTCAGTGACGGCGGATTTTGAGCCGAAATCAGGACGAGTCGAACAACAGTCTGTACGGGTCGCGCTTTTGGTTTTCCGCCAATGCGTCCAGGCAGCGATGGAAAACATCGAAAACGTT
>Ga0326728_10001286_pt1 | contig 89745 bp, 70 predicted proteins | sample MB3enrmetagenome_FD_207602 | JGI IMG/M metagenome (GOLD analysis project Ga0326728, IMG submission 207602) | Lab enriched peat soil microbial communities from McLean, Ithaca, NY, United States - MB31MN | ecosystem: Environmental > Terrestrial > Soil > Wetlands > Peat | place: USA: New York... | reverse complement strand
TATTGAGCGTCAGCCTTTTTGAGAAAGAGCCCATTTTTACGCTACTTTCGCGAGAGGCATCCCCTTTTGAAGAGGACGATTCCGAAAAACAGTTGTCATTGCTCGATTAACAACGGGACAGCAGTGTGGTTCTTCATTTTTTGAAATCGATGCCCTCTTAGCGGACATTGAACGAACACACCCCAATCTTTCCGTGCTCAATAACAAATGCACAATGGTGGCCGGCCGACGGATTCTTGGCAGCACCTTATGGTTCCCCGATCGGCCCGACAATCACGGGTATGAAAATATGTTGAATGATTTCAGGAAGATTCGTGGATTCAAAGAACTTGTCTATGCTGCCCATACCAAGGCCTGCCAATTCTTTGAAGACGAATTGCGGGGCTCTTCGTTTTCGGAAGTCGAAGCCCTCTTAGCCGCAGCCGAACAGGCCCACCCCAACCTTCCCGTGCTAAATTTTAAAAGTCTGGATGCTCTTGTGGTCACCGGCAATCTTTGCGGCACACAAGCGGTCGCTTTGTCCTTCGAAACCGAAGCACGATTTCGAACGCGCATCGGCGTTTTCCAGGAACGACGCTTTTGAGGATGAAAGGTTTGGTCCAAAAACTTTCTGCGTGTCCCTTGCGCAGAAAGGACACCCAAAAAAAAGCGCCCTTCGCTTAGTGCCGAAGGGCGCTTTGTCGTCCTTAGGATCTTCCGATCAATGTCCGACGACCGCCAATTTAAAGGTCGTCCGGCTGACTCCCACGGCAGAGCCGCTTTCTGAAACCAGTAGGTAAATCCCTGGGGCGACCTTCTGAAGATCCAATGAAACCTCCCCCGCACCGGCGGGCAACGCACCCAGGTCCCAGGATTCCACCTCTTGCCCGTTCAAGGCGTAGAGCCGCAGACGCTCATGTCCCGGAACCTGGAGTTGGTACAGCACCTCGACTGTCCCATGGGCAGGATTAGGGACGGCGGCGAGACGCTGGGCGCCCAAGGCCGTACCCACATCCACCCCCGGCGTTTTCCCGGCGGCTCCCGCGTTCTCCACGCCGGGCACGGCGCCCGAACAGAAAAGGCTCATATCCTCGTGCACCACAACGTTCGAGTTCAACGTCACCTGTCCCCCGATCAAGGCGCCTTCCACCGTGGTCGGTCCGTTGAACGTGACGTTGGCGCCCGGAGCGTAGATCACGCCCGTAAAACTGCCCGAGCCGTTGAAATTCACCTGACTTCCGGCCCCTCCGAAGAAGGTCAACTGCCCCGGTCGAGCGACACCTGCCCCTACGGTTCCGGCCAAATTCAGGTTTGTGAACCAAATACGCACCGTCCCCACCGCGCTCACAATCGGCGTTCCGTTGATGTTCAAGGTTGAGACCCGATAGTTCCCCGCCGGGAAGGTGTAATTTCCGCTGATCGTGAGGTTCCCTAGATCAACGTACCCCGAGGGCAGAGGCGCCACCGGATCCGAGGACGCGGCCCCTGCCAGGATCGTGCCCTGCACCATGGCGCCGTTGTTGATCACCTGACCCGAAGCTAAAACGCCTCCCCGCTTCTGGACGTTTGCGCCCCCGTAAACGCCTTGGGCCGAATTGTACGCGTCCACGACCACGCCATTATCCAAGATCACGTTGCCGTTGACGGCCACCAAACCGGCGGCCAAACAAGGAAGCGGCCCCGGCGTCTGCGTCGCGGTGTCCGTAGGCGTTCCCGTGGGAGTCGCCGTCGATGTGGGCGTTCCCGTGGGGGTCCCGGTCGAAGTGGCGGTCGCAGTACGGGTGGAAGACGGTGTAGCCGACGGCGTCCCGGTAGAAGTACCCGTGGCCGTAGGGCTTGCTGTCGACGTGTCCGTTGAGGTCGCGCTCGGCGTGTCGCTCGGCGTTGCCGTCGGCGAATTCGATGATGTCCACGTCAACGTCGGCGTTGCCGTCGGTGAATCCGACGATGTCCACGTCAGCGTTGGCGTGTCCGTCAGTGTCGGCGTCGCCGTCGGTGAATCCGATGATGTCCACGTCAACGTTGGCGTGTCCGTCAGTGTCGGCGTCGCCGTCGGTGAATCCGATGATGTCCACGTCAACGTCGGCGTGTCCGTCAGTGTCGGCGTCGCCGTCGGTGAATCCGATGATGTCCACGTTAACGTCGGTGTGTCCGTCGACGTCGGTGTCGCCGTCGGTGAATCCGATGATGTCCACGTCAACGTCGGTGTGTCCGTCAGTGTCGGCGTCGCCGTCGGCGAATCCGAAGACGTCCACGTCAACGTCGGTGTAGGGCTGATCGTGAACGTCGGCGTGATCGTCGAAGTCGGACTATACGCGATCGGCGCGGTGAACGTGGCGCCCGTCCCCGTCAAAAACACATAGACGGTATATCCCCCAGGGGTGTGACCCATGAAATAATTCCCGGTGGCGCTGCCGTCTCCACCATAGGACGTTGGAAAACTGATAACCACCACACCCGATCCACCCTGGCCTCCGGGTACACCGAGTCCGCCCGCCGTGCGATCCACGCCGCCACCACCGCCACCACCACCGAAGCCCGCGCCGCCGCCGCCACCCCGGCTTTCCACGTTCACGGCGGCCCCGCCCGAACCGGCGCCATAGGCGCCCAAGCCGCCTAAAATTTCGCTAGTCGCCGTCACGCCGCCAGCGCTTCCCGATAGCGGAAGAAACAAGAACCCGGAAGAGCTATTTACAGCGGCCCCTCCAAGAGCGCCCGGATTGCCCCCATTGCCACCGGCTCCGACAACCGCCAATCCTAACCCGATCGCAGCGCCGCCGCCGCCGCCGCCAGATGCCGCCGTCGTATATTTCGTGAACCCACCTCCGCCCGCTCCCCCACCGCCATTCCCACCCGCTCCACCACTGGCAGTCAAAGTAACCCCATCCCCGCCCGCTGCCAATACGCCGCCGCCGCCACCCGCATTTTCCCCGTCTCCACCGCCGCCGCCGCCGCCACAGGGCACCGTCAACTCACCCAACGTTAACGTGCCTCCGACACCGCCGCCGCCGCCCAAGTCATCCGCACCGGCTAAACCTGGACCTCCAAACCCGCCGCCACCGCCGGCCCAAAACGCACCGCCGCCCCAATTCCCGGCTGCTCCCCCACCGCCACCGAGGGCTCCGCCGGCGCTCCCGGCTTTGCCTGTGGAACTCAAATCACCGCCGGCTCCGCCCCCGGGAACAGAAAAGGTCCCAAAAGCTGAATTTCCGCCGGAGCTCGATGCCGCCCCGCCTGCTCCCACGCTAATGGCGATGGTTTGTCCGTCATTGACCTGGGTGGATAACGTCAATCCCCCACCCGCGCCGCCGCCGCCGCCCGCTCCATCTTCCCCACTGGAAGTATCGTTGCCGCCGGTTCCACCACCGCCACCGCCGCCCACCAGCGCAACGTTGACGTTTACTTGCGCTCCCGCGTTCACGGACAGGCACCCCAGCCCCAGGACCGCCGCAATCAATGCGCCGACCCAACCCGAATTTTGTTTGGAATTTCTTGCCACGATGACCTCCCCGGAATTTCAGATGGGGGGCATGCTAACATAACTTTGTGAAGTGAAACAAAAATCAGAAATAATTTTTAGTGTAATTTTATATTCACCTACAAATGAACAAAAACAAACTTATGCCGTGCCATATTTTAAAACCAGGTTTTTTCTTGAGGACTAAGGACGTCCCTTCCTCGCGAATATTTCATAATTCAACATAGCATTCCATATTAGGGCATATATTATCCGCACGAGCTATTGTCTTGCGCCGAAACCACTCGTTTCTTGCCACTATATTGAGGGTTACCTCAAATCAAAACCGCCATCCCCACATTTTTCATGCGCAGCCTAACGCTTGATCATATCGAAGGTCACGCCGGCCAACCCCACGCCACCGTATTCTTCCGCTTCCTTCCACATCCTCTTGTACGCGTTTTTCCGGCCCGCATGCACCAATTTCGTGATTTCGACGACCTCGCCCCCGGCCAAATTGGACAAACCCGCACCAATGCCGCCGCCAACGCCCAAAGCGACCACATCGTTCCCAAGGCACAACTGCCCTGCCGTGTAGCCCAACTTATCCAAACAATAGATTTCGTTCCCTGAAAATCCCGTGATTTTCCTGTGTCCCGTTTTCCCCGAAACGTCCTTCGTCCCCATGCGCCCTCCCGCGCTCGAAGCCATCTGATCCCCCGGAATACCGTTGAAATATCCTTGCACTTATTCCAAAACGCCATTCTACAGGCAAACTGGACCGCACCCGACTTGCTATGTTAGCCTGGAAAAACAGAAAAAACCATTTCCCGTTTCTCAAACCCTTCTGTGCCCAGTAATTTCCAAATTTCCCGTTGGAACGCCCCGTCCTTCCTGCTCGTTCTCTGGTACATTAAGTTTTAAAGAAATCTGCCGTGAAGTGCCGTGAAGGTTTGGCCCGGCGGCATTTCCCCAATACTCGCTCGTTCCCCTTTTCCATTTCAAATTCCGATTCGTGCCGATGCCTGGACGTCGTCTGGTCCGCTTACTACACCAATATCAAGGACATGATTTCCGCGATCCCCGAACCCGGGTACAGCCTACCCGTCCCCGAGAACTACCAACAGGTCACCACCCGCGGCATGGACCTCACCTTTAAAGGCAATTGGGAAGGGATTGCGGCGCAACTCGGCGGCACCATCCAAAGCACCATCGACAACTCCACCGACTTGGAAATCTCCAATTCCGCGGACCAGTCGGCCCACTACCTGTTGAGCGTTCCGGTATACCGCCAAAAGCTCTTCGCCACCCTGGAGGGTAACTACACCGGGTTCCGGGAAAGCTACGATGGTTACTGGTTGGATCCCTATATGGTCACCGACTTCACGATCTTCGGGGATCATCTGCTCCCGAACCTCGATCTCACCTTTAAAGTCCGCAATCTGTGTGACGTTTCCTACACCGAACCCCTGGGCGAAATGCCGGCTTTGGTGGAGGAAGTTCCCCAACCCGGTCGCACGTACGAAGTCAAAGCGACCGTCCGCTTCTGACAGGTTCCTCCAAGCAGGAGGCGGGGTGGCTCAAAGCGCCCCGCCTCCTGCTTTCTTTTGGAGGCTTCGACCGACGCCACCGATGCACACCCCTCTTTGTAACCAAATATTTACGCGTTGAAGCGCCTTTCCGCGGCCGAAAGGCTTCCCCGCGGGATTGCTTTTATTTAAACTAACGCCTCAAATTGCTCCCAAACTCCGCTTACGCCCGTGCTCGGATCCAGGCGCCCGTGGCTGCGAGAACCTCTGCAAGCGGCCTGAGGTCCCACGACGTCCAGGATCAGCCGCCCACCCTTCCGGCCCCAAAACAATGCCAAACAAATCGCTCTGGTTCGGCCTCGCCCTTTCGGTCCTAACGCTTTCCACCGCCGCTTTCGCGGAGGATTCCAGCGGAGCCTTCCCCTGGGAAGGCCATTGGCAGATGACGGTCATCCCTCAAGGCCACGGTTCTTTTCCAGCGGCTTACAGCGGCCCCAACAGCCTTCGCGATGAAACCGAAATCGACACCAGCGTTACCTCGACCTTCTTTTTGGGTTCGAGGCTGCTTCCGGATTTGGAAATCTATCTCGATCCTGAGATGAACGGGGGGAGCGGCCTCAGCGGCACCTTGGGCGTTGCCGGATTCCCGAACGGAGAAATCTTCCGGGTCGCCGACCCGGCCCTGCAAGTGGGTTTAGCTCGGGCTTTCCTGCAATGGACTCTGCCCCTGACGCGGGAAACAGAACATGTCGATTCCGCCCAAAACCAGATCGCCGAGGACCGGGCCGTCAGCCGTTTCGTGATCGTCGCCGGAAAATTCAGCCTTCCCGATTATTTTGACCAAAACGCGTATAGCCACGACGCCAGAAACCAATTCCTGAACTTGGCGCTGATGGACATGGGCGCCTGGGATTTCGCCGCCGACGTCCGGGGCTACACGAACGGAATGTACCTGGAACTGGATTGGCGCCGTTGGGCTTTACGCTTTGCCGAAGTCCAGGAACCGACCACCGCCAACGGAGGCACCCTCGACAACGATATCGCCCGGGCGCGCTCGGAAAACCTCGAAGCCGATGTTCCCTGGCTCCTCGGCGGCCGTCCTGGGGTCGCGCGCTGGATCGCCTTCTGCAACCACGCGGACATGGGAAGCTACAAAGCCGCTCTCGATCAAGCGGACTCGACCCCTCTGATCTCCGAAACGCGCGTCCCAGGTTCTCAAAAATACGGTTTTGGCCTGAACCTGGAACAGGAAATCGCGGACGGAACGGGCCTCTTCGCCCGAGCCTCCTGGAACGACGGCACCACGGAAACCTGGGCCTTCACCGAAATCGACCAATCCGCCAGCCTCGGCGCGCAGCTGGCCGGAACCCCCTGGAACCGCAAAAACGACACCATCGGAATCGCCGCCGTGATCAACGGCATTTCGGCGGAGCACCAGGACTACCTCGCCGCCGGGGGGTGCGGATTCATCCTAGGGGACGGAGCGCTCGACTATGCCCCCGAACAGATTCTGGAGTTGTATTACGATTACACCCCGCTCAAAGGGTTCTCCTTGACCCCGGATTACCAATACATCAAGAACCCGGCGTACAACCAAGCCCGGGGGCCCGTCTCCATTTACGCTCTGAGACTGCATTACGAAATCTAAACCGAAAGACGGAGCACCGTTGGCAATGTAAACGGCTTCCAACGGCACTCCCCGGAGATCATTTCAAGCCGCCAAGCGGACCTCAGCCTTCCGGTTCACCGGGCATCGCCGTCCTTTTCAAGGACAAGATCCATCCCGCATTTCGGACAGCGTCCCGGATGGTCGCTGAAGTATCCGTCATGCATGGGGCAGACCCAACGTTCGGCGTGGGCCGGTTTGGCTTTCGGAGCGCTCGTTTTTTTCTTTGGTTTCCGCTGGGGCGGCTTCCCCGGCGGAGTCGCCCTTGGGGAAACGACTCCCTCTGCTCCGCCGCCCGCCCCGGGCGTCACTCTTGCGCCCATATCCGCAGCCTGAAGTGCGGAGGCCGCGGCGCAAACCGCGAACACCAACACCCCGTTCCTGATTCCGTGATTGGGGAACATCTCGTTTCTCCTTAAGTGTCCTTGAATCGACCGGACATCTGCTTTCCGTTTCACCCTATCCACGCAACCCCGCGCCAAAACGCGTTTACCCAAGCCCGACGCGAGCCCATGAGCCCGTCGACATGGCCCCGCCACAGATAGAACACCGCAGGGTACACCAGCAGTTCCAGCGCGAAACTGGAAACGAGCCCCCCCAGCATGGGAGCGGCGATGCGTTTCATGACGTCCGCTCCGCTTCCGGTGCTGAAAAAGATCGGCAACAGCCCGGCGAATGCGCAGGCCACGGTCATGATCTTGGGCCGCACCCGCTGGACCGCACCGTGACGGACGGCCTCCCTCAGATCCGCCAAGCTGTTCATCCGTCCGGAAGCACGCATCTCCTCATGGCTGAGTTCGAGAAAGAGAAGCATAAAAATCCCGGTCTCGGCATCCAAACCGGCTAAGGCGATCAGGCCCACCCACACCGCCACCGACAGGTTGTAGTCCAGCGCTTTCAGCAGCAGCACCGCCCCCACCAATGAAAACGGGACCGCCAACAAGATGATGGCCGTCCTTACGACCGATCGCGTATTGAAAAAAACAAGGGCAAAGACCAGCAAAAGGGTCAAAGGCACGATCCAGGCCATCCTTTGGGCGACCCTTTGCATATTTTCGTACTGGCCGCTGAAACGGATGCTCACCCCGGCGGGAAGCACCACCTTTTCCGAGACGAGCTTTTTAGCCTCCTCCACGTAGCTTCCCAAGTCCCGGCCGGCCACGTCGACGTACACGTAACCAGCCAAAAGACCGCCCTCGTCCCGGATCATGGCCGGCCCTTCGACCCGGTGCACCCGGGCGAGCTGCCCCAGTGGAATCGTCCGCGCAGTCCGACCCCCGCCCGTAGATCCGGCGGAAATCAGGACTCTCCGTAGGCCGTCCTCATCGTCCCGGAAGTCGCGCTCGTAGCGAACATTGATGCCGTAGCGTTCCCTACCCAAGACCAGCGTGCTCACGTTGTCCCCGCCGACCGATGCCGCCAACTGCATCTGGGCCTGTTCCACACTCAATCCGTATCGGGCCAAAGCCGCCCGGTCCCAATCAACGTCCAGGAAATAACCTCCGGCCGTCCGTTCCGCGAAAACGTTGCGCGTCCCTTTCAGGCCCTTGAGACAGCTTTCAATATCGATTGCCACCGCTTCCATCGCCTTCAAGTCCGAACCCAAGACCTTGATGCCGATGGGAGTACGCACACCGGTGGACAACATGTCGATGCGGTTCTTGATCGGCATGGTCCAAATGTTCGGGATTCCAGCAAAACGGAGCTTTTCGTTCATAGCGGCGGCCAATTCGTCCGTGGTCCCCCGGTCCGGCCAGGCCCAGCGGAACAAACCATGCGTAAAAACCGGCAGGCGGGAGTACCAACGCTTCTTTGCGGGCCACTGCTCCCTGGGTTTCAATTTTATGGTCGTTTCCACCATGGAAAACGGCGCGTTGTCGGTGGGCGTATCCGCCCGCCCCGCCTTCCCGAAGACATGTTCGACCTCGGGGAACGAGGCGATGATCGCGTCCTGCCGCTGGAGGATGCGTCCGGCCTCGCTCCCGCTCATGCCCGGCAAAGCGGTCGGCATGTACAGCAGGTCGCCCTCATCAAGATTCGGCATAAATTCCGAACCCAAACTCAGATACATCGGGATCGCCAAACCCAGCGCCGCAAGGGCTCCGATCAAGGTTTTCCCGGGGTGTCGAAGCACCCAATCCACCACCGGTTGGTAAATCCGGAACAGGCATCGGCTGACCGGGTTTTCCTCCTCTTTTCGCATCCTGCCCACTAAGCCCGAGTTCAGGGCCAAGTTGACGAGGCGGCTTTTAAAGGTGAACGGCTCCACCCGGAACAGCGCCAACCTAAGCGCGGGATCAAAAGTGATCGCCAGGACCCCGGCGATCAGCATGGACAGGGTTTTCGTCAACGCCAGCGGTCGGAACAGTCGTCCTTCCTGATCCACCAAAGCGAACACCGGCAGAAAACTGACGGAGATCACCAAAAGCGAAAAAAAGCTCGGCCTCGCCACTTCCTGGATGGCACGCACCAGCGCTTCCCGGTAGTCCCCCCTCCTACCGTTCGCCTGCCAAAGCTCCATCTTTTTATGGCTGTTTTCGACCACCACCACGCTCGCGTCCACCATCGCTCCGATGGCCACCGCGATGCCCGCCAGGGACATGATGTTGGCGCCGGTCCCGGACCAATACAGGGGAATAAAGGCCAGCAATACCGACACCGGCAGGGTCACGATGGGGATCAAGGCCGAAGGCAGATGCCATAGGAAGAATAGGATCACCAAAGCGACCACGGCCATTTCCATCCACAGTTCGTGGGTGATGGTGTGGATCGCCCGATCGATCAGGTCGCTACGGTCGTACACGGCTTGAATTTCCACCCCTGCGGGCAGGCTCGACCGTACTTCATTGAGGCGACGTTTAACCGCCGCGATCACGGACGGGGCGTTTTCCCCTTGGCGCATCACCACGATCCCTCCGACGGTTTCGCCCTGGCCGTCCAATTCCCCGATGCCCCGCCGCAAGTCCGGCCCCCAAGCCACCCGGGCCACGTCGCGCACCCGGATCGCCGTCCCGGTTTTTACGTCCAAGCGCACGGGCGCATCCTCCACGTCCTCCAGAGATTTCACCCAGCCCCGGCCGCGCACCATGAACTCCATGCCGGAAAACTCGACAAGGCGCGCACCCATCTCGCTGTTGCTTTGGCGCACCGCCTCCATCACGTCCAAAATCCCGACTCCGAAGGCTTGCAGACGCAGGGGATCCACCGTCACCTGCATCTGCTTGACGAAACCTCCGACTGAAGCGACCTCCGCCACTCCCGGAACGGACTGGAGCTGATATTTGATATTGAAATCCTGCAAGGAACGCAAATCCCCCAAATCCTGCTTGCCCGTCTTGTCCACAAGCGCGTACTGGTACACCCATCCCACACTGGTCGCGTCCGGTCCCAGGGAGGTTTGGACGCCTTCGGGCAGGGAGCCCTGGATTTTGCTCAGGTACTCGACGACCCGGCTGCGCGCCCAATACAAGTCGGTTCCGTCCTCAAAAATGACGTACACATAACTGTAGCCGAAATCCGAGAATCCCCGGATCGCTTTGACTTTGGGCGTCCCCAGAAGCGCCTGGATGACCGGATAGGTCACCTGGGCCTCGAGCACGTCCGGGCTACGGTCCCATTTGGAATAAATAATGACCTGGGTGTCGCTCAGGTCCGGAATGGCGTCGACAGGAATCCTGCGCATCGCGGCCCAAGCCCCGACACCCAAGGCCAAAACGGCCCCAAGCGTGATCCATTTGTTTTTGGCGCACCAGGCCACGACGGCTTCAATCATGGCATCCCCCTCAGCGGAATGACCGGGCGGCCGCTTCGAAACGGCTCTCGGAATCAATCAGGAAATGGGCGGACGTCACCACCCGCTCCCCCGCGGAAACGCCCTTGCGGATTGCCACCAAAGTGTCGCCTTCGGCGCCGACTTCCACCGCCCGCGGCTCGAAAATGTCACCCGTTCGGGCAACGAATACCCAGGAATTTTCGCCGGTACTCAGCACCGCATCCTTGGGGACGCTCACCCCATTCCCCGCTTCCAGGGAAATCCTGACTTCGCAAAAGGCCCCGGGCCGCCATGGGTCGCCCCCCGAAGGCTGGACGGACAGCCGTACGCCATAAGTGCGGGAATAGGCGTCCAGAGCGCGGTCCACACCCACGATCGAGGCAGCGCGCGGTGGCTCCCCCGGAACCAGGATTTCGGCTTTCTGCCCCGTCCTTAACTTCGGCCCGTCCATTTCAAGCGCTTGGGCCAACACGGTCCCGGCTTCCCCACCGAGGCTCCCGGGAAGCCTGAACGTGCGGAGTACCGGCCCGATCGAAGCCTCTCCGGTGCGCACTCCGATCAACTGCCGCCGCGCTTCCGTCAGTCGAATTTCCGCGTGATCCGGCACCTCGGCTCCCTCGCCGACCTCGTCGGCGTACACCGGGACGTAATCCATGCCCATGGGATCCTTCATCGGCCTGTCGGAAAAAACTTCCGGATTCATCGGATTACGGTATTTCAACACGACCCGCTCACCCGACGATTTTTCCGGAGCGATCGGTAGCGCAGAACCGGCCCCTTCCCCGAGCCTATTTTTTTCGTCCTCTCCGGAACCCGGCCCAGACGCCTCCGCCCCTTCCTGCGCTTCATCGTCGATCTCCTGCAGGTGCATATGGCAGATCGGGCAATCCCCCGGTTCTCCCCTCACAATTTGTGGGTGCATCGGGCACTGGTACCGATGATGGCTCGGTGCCGCCACCGGTGCGCCGCCGCCGACTCGCCCCCTTTCCCACAGCCAACCGCCCGTCCCGACAAGGACCGCGAACGCCACCCCTAATACACCGCTGAATTTCCTCATGGTTTTGCCCCCTGGGCTGCGCCGCCAATACTGTAGCCGCCGGCCAACGTTTCGAGTTCGGCCTGGGCCTTCCCGTATCGGGCGATCCCTGCCGCGAGTTCCTGCTGCGCCATTTCGTAGTTTTGAAGCCCCATCAGCGCTTCCGTAGGCCCCAACGCCCCGGTCCGAAAGCCGGCGCGCGCCAAGTCCAATCCGCGATCGGCTTGGGGGCAGGTTTGGGACCAAAGCGTATGCAAGGCGTCCCGGGCGGCGTTCGCTTCGCCGACGGCATCGCGCACGCCTTTCCGGAGAGCCAGGCGGACGGCTTCCAGGTCGTCTTGCGCGCTTTCCCGCGCGGCGACGGCTTTCCGGGATTCCCCAACTTGCTTCCAAAACCACACGCCGGGCAGGCTCAAACCCAGCATCGCGCCGCTTTCCTTTTGTCCGGCGTTGTCCACGGTCCAATACCCTTCGACCGACACATCGGGAAGCCAGCCTCCGAACGCGTCCCTCGCCAAGGCCCGGGCGGATTCCAGCCGCTCCTGCGCCGCCTTTAAACCGGGATTCCGGTTTTCCGCCGCGGTCAACAGGGCCGCTTCGGTGGGCAGTCCTTCCGCCAGCCATTCGGCGATATCCACTTGGGGCGTCCCCAGAGGTGCGAAGGGATCGTTCCCCATCAGTCGGTTCAATTCCGCTTCCGCCGCCGCCTTCTGTTGCCCGGCCCCGGGCTTCCGGCTTTCAATCCGGCTGATTTCCATTTCCAACATCGTATCCATAAACTGGCCCATGCGGTCGAGAGCACCCGATTCCGCCCGCCGCCGTGATGCCCCCCTCATTTCGGCGGCGGCTTCTCCCTCGATTTCCAGACCCCGAATCCACAAATCGGCGGCAAAAAGGGAATAGTAGGCTTCCCGGGTCCGGCTGAGTTCCCTTAGTTCCAGGCCCTCAGTTTCAGCGCGGACCGCCGCGGCTGCGTGGTCGGCGGCCCGACCGCGCTCCAGGGTTCTTCCCGGAAAAGGAAAATTTTGGGTAAGGGACCACTTGCTTGAGGCGGGATCGTTTAAATTCGGACGGGAGGCGTCCATCCCCATCCGTTCGACGGCGAATTGGGGCGCGTCCCAGGCATACGCAGCCAGGGCTTCGCTTTCAGCCATTTCCGCCTGGGTTTGAGCTCCGGCCAACACCGGATCGCGCTCCAGAACCGCCTGCCGAACGTCCTGTAAGCGCAGCGCCCCCGCTGGCGGTTCAAAATGCTGAGCGCCTAAAGCCGCGCACGGCAAAAAAACAAGGATCCATCGCCCATAACCCATGACACGCTCCCGTGATAATAGAAAAGCGTCCCTCCGCCCCTCCAAGGGGCGGATGCGCCAAACCAGGCGCGGGGACGCGATCAATCACAAGATCGTAGGGGGGCCGTTCGCGGGAGGAAGTTTACCGAACAAAATCTTTGCAGGAGGACCGCGCCCAAAACAATCCCCCTGGAACAAGGGGTTCTCGGGCCGCACCAAAGGAGTAAAACTAAAAGCCATTCCCAGGGGCGCTTGCGGAGCGCAAACTTCCGAAGCGTGCAAAAAAACCTCCAACTGCCGGCTTTCCACATGGCAGACGGAGCCGCTGAGAAGGGGACGCTTGCCCCCCTGGGTCAGAATATCCTTGGCCCGGGCGCAGGCTTTGACGCAAGCCAAAGCATGTCCCGGCCTGGGGTCGCATGCGGACACGCAGGCCCAGGTCGGCGCTGCGGCCCAAAAGAAAAATGCCGCGAAAACGACTCGGAGAATTTTCCCCAATGACTTCATGGAATAAGTATACGCTTTTTCCCGTCCTTTTGTTCCGATGGGGTAAGGTTTCCTTTTTCTAGGTGCATCTTTAAACGTCCCCCTGGGAGGACTGTGGTGACCGGCCCATGACCTTCACCCAGTCCGAAAGCATTTCAAAAGGTGGCAAACACCCCCCGGCCTAAAAGCCCTTTCGGGTCTTTTGGGTACGCCTTCTTCGCATCCTTAATTTTACCGCCGTAGCTTTCCACCATTCCCCAGGGAATTATTTCATATTATGGAATTTCAGGGATTTAACTAATTTATAATAACCTTTATTTGCTGAATATAAATCCCGTTTGAATTGCTATGAATAAAATGCCTTAAAACTAATAAAATATTTTTTAAGTTGGCACAGAATTCTCGACAATGAAACGCTATCATTATAGAAAAGATTGCATCCTGTACTAACCGTTTCCTCTCGGTGCTCGAATGCGCTTTAGACGCTCCTTGCCTGTCGCTTCTTTGGCCGCCCGGTGGACTTTCACCGCCTTGGTGCTCTTAACGGCGATGTTCGTTCCCCGGATTCTGGCTGCAGCGTCGTATACCTGGGCCAATGTCGTATTTCAAGGCGGCGGATTTGTGGATGGCATTGTGGCCAACCCAGCCCAAACCGGCCTATTTTATGCCCGCACGGACGTCGGCGGTTGCTATCGCTGGAACGATTCTACCGAAACCTGGACGCCCCTGACGGATATGTATTCCATGGCCCAGGGCGGCTATCTGGGAGTCATCAGCATCGCCGCCGATCCCACCAACGCCGACAACGTCTATGCGGCCGTGGGTGCGAGCGATTCCAGCGACGGTGCCATCCTTAGTTCCACCAATCAAGGCGCCAGTTGGACCGTCAACGCCATCGGCGCACCCGTCGGCGGCAATGACATGGGCCGCGGCATGGGGGAACGCTTGGCCGTCGACCCGAATCTCCCCAGCACCCTGTTCTTTGGAGCCCAAAACGGGACGCTCTGGAAAAGCACCAATTCGGGCGCAAATTGGGTCCAAGTCACCTCTTTTCCGACCCTGAGCACGACCTGGGATTGCAATTTCTCCACACCCGCAGGCCTGTCGTTTGTGGTCATCGACAAATACTCCGGCACCTCCGGCGCCGCTTCGCCCATCCTTTTCGTCGGCGCCGCCACCATCGGTTCGAACGCTTATTCCTCCGCCACCGGCACCAATCTATGGGAAAGCACCAATGGCGGTTCCACCTGGACCGAAGTCGCGGTGGGATCGGCGGGACCCACCGCGCTGGTCCCGCGCCACGGCGCCATGGACGCCAACGGAAACCTCTGGCTGGATTACGGCAACGACATCGGCCCCTGGAACTACGGCGGCGGCTGCCGGGGAAGCTCGACGGGCGTCGGGCAGATCCTGAAATACAACCTGACCAACGGCTGGTCCAATGTCACCCCATCCACGTGGAGCGGCATCGCGGGGGGCTTGGCCGTGGATCCCGCTTCCGGGAGGGTCGTCGTCGCGACCTTGGACACCTATTCCCCGGACCGGCTCTTTGAGACCACCAACGCCGGAACCAGCTGGCAGATCATCTGCCAGCCCTGGTGCAATTACGGCGCCTCCTCCGCCACCGTCTGTTCGACCTTCAATTTCAACGGAGCCGCCTGGTTCACCACCGGCCAAACTTCCCCCTCCGTCGGCTCCAACCCCACCAACTGGGTCGAAACCATCGCCATCGACCCGGCCAACCCGAACCGGGTCTTTTACGGGACCGGCGGCGGAATTTTCGTCAGCTCCGACACCAACTCGGCGGTTTCCGGCGCCAACGGCGAAGGCGTGACTTGGAATTTCGACGACATCGGCATCGAGGAAACCGTCCCCTTGTTCCTCCCCCCCAGCACCAACGGCGCCCTGCTTACCGCCGTCGGCGACCTCGGCGGCCTGCGCAGTTCCAACCTCACCACCTCTCCGGCGACCGGAGAATATTCCAACCCCATTTACAGCAACACCTACGGCCTGGACTTCGCCGAGTCCAACCCCAAACTGGTCGCCCGCGTTGGGGTCAGCACTTGGAGCGCCGGAGATATCGCATTTTCGACGGACAACGGCCAAACCTGGAGCCCGGCGTCCGTGACCCCTACAGGCTATTCCTCGACCGGGAATTTGGGTTCGGTGGCCTACGGCGCGGACGGAAAGACCGTCCTGGTCAGCCCCTATAGCGGTTATGGCAGCCCCGTCTATACGCTCACCAGCGGCGCCAGTTGGGTGAGCACCTCCGGTCTTCCCGCAGGGGCCTTGGTCGCGGCGGACCGCGTCAGCGGATCGGTCTTTTACGGCACCAGCGGATCGAACCTCTACGTCAGCACCAACGGCGGTAGCAGCTTCCAAAGCGCGGGAACCGTCAGCGGCACCGCGCTCATGCCCCGGCCGGTTTTCGGTATCGAAGGTGAAGTCTGGCTCGTCACCAGCGGAAACGCCCTCTACCGTTGCACCGGATTGACCACCACTTCGGCCACGATCACCCAAATTTCGAACGTCACAACGGCCTACTCCGTCGGTTTCGGCATGGCCGCGACCGGCCAGACCCATCCCGCGGTTTTCATCGTCGGGACGGTCGGGGGCCAATACGGGTTTTTCGAATCCGACAACGACGGCGGCACCTGGACCCAGATCAACGACAGCGCGCACCAATACGGAGGGCTCGCCGCCTGGATCGGCGGGGTGGGCCAAAGCCTGACCTTCATCGGCGGCGACGAAACCACCTACGGGCGTTGCTACCTCGCGGCCGGCGGGCGCGGCTACGTGTACAGCACGCTGGTCCTCGGGACGCCCACCAACACTCCGACGTCCACGGTGACGCCGACCTTCACCCCCTTCGGCGGCAGCCCCACCGTCACCGCCACCCCCAGCCCCACGCCCAGCGCGACCGCGACCGCGAGCCCGATCTGCGCCACCGAAATCGACGACTTCCCGACGCTCAACGACAACGGGACCTGGTCGGGGGCCGATTCCATTTTCAGCATCGTGGCCAGCGGCACCGCACCCAGCGGGGCCGTGACCTCGGGAAGCAGCTGCATGATGGTCGACGTCACCACCGGCGCTTCCTACAACAACAACTTCCTGCGCCTCACGGGCTTCACGCCGACGAACCTTTCGGCGTACACCCAGATGAAAATCGACGTCTACGTGCCCGCCGCCATGATCGACGCGACCTACAACAACCTCCTGGTGTTCGCGGATTGCGCGACCTGCGTTTCCGGCACGACCACCGGCGTCTGGTACCAGGCGATCACCTCGAACTCGCCCACTTTCGTCGCCGGAGAGCAGACGCTCACCTACGACATCAGCTTCGCCGCAGGCAGCCTCCCCCTCACGGCCACGGTCTCCAGTCTCTGCTTCACCCTCAACCAAGGCGCCGCGCACACCGGAGACCTATACGTGGACAACCTGCGTCTCGTCGGCGCCTGCGGTTCGTCCTCTCCCACGCCCAGCCCAAGCGCCACCGCTTCGATGACGCCTTCCCCAAGCCCTTCGCCTTCTCCGACGGGCAGCCGTAGCGCTTCCCCCTCCCCCAGCGCCAGTCCGACTTCGACCCCGCAGGCGACCGCGACGCCGAGCGCCAGCGCCAGCCCGACGGGCTCTCCCAGCTTCAGCCCAACCGACTCTCCCAGCTCCACGGAAACGGACTCCCCCACCCCAAGCGTCACCCTCACGGTCACACCGGTCCCGGAGGGGAGCACTTTGACCGACACTCCCACCATCAGCCCCACTTTTTCGGAGAGTCCGTCCCTCTCCGCAAGCCCCACTGCGACGTTCAGCCCCATTGCGACGTTCAGCCCCTCCCCCTCGCCCAGTTCCAGCGTATCGCCCAATTCCACGGCAACTCCCTCCGCTACGCCGACGTCCAGCGCCAGCCCGACGACCGCGGCGGACACGGCGACGGGGACGCCTTCCTCCACTTTGAGCTCCACCCCAACAAGAACTGGGACCCCGACGGCGACCCCCTCGGCAACTCCAACGGACACCTCCACCGCCCAAGCTTCGGGAACCCCGACCGCGACGCCCACGACCCAGGCCTCCGCAGTCTTGACCGCGACGGCGACCGTCCCCACCGGCGGAACAGCGACCCAAACCGGCTCTCCGCAAGCGAGCACTTCGGCCAACGGCCCATTGGTCGTCCAAAAGGTGCTTCCCTTGCCGAACCCCGGCGCGACGAAGATCGCCGTCCTCCTGGCCGGCCCGGCCGACTCCGTGGAAATCCGCGTGTGGACGGTGGCGCTGGTCCTCGCGACGGACATCGAAAGCGGAGATCAAACCTTGAGCCAAGGTTGGAACGAAATTTCCCTGCCTGAAGACTTCCTCCAAAAAAGCGCCGCCGGCCTTTACTATGTGACCGTCAGCGCCCGACGAGGCGCCGCCGAAACCACGTCCAGCGCCCCGGTTGCTTTATATAAACTTCCCCGCTAAACCGGAAATCGGGGCGAAACGGCTCGCGACGGCCGCTTCGCCCCTTCCGGAGGCTTCCTCGTCCCCAATTTTGTTCGTCCCCTGATTTCCCGTAAGCGTTCGGTGAGCCATCGCCCCTCCTGCACCGCCGGAATTCAAGGTTCCCCACGCCACCCTTCGGCGGGCGGAAGCGGCCCAGCACGTTGAGGAACACCTCCCTGCTCTCCTTCCTCAAAGCGCGCCCGCACTGCCCTTAAATCCGTTCCTGGAGCTCCTTCCTCGTTTTCGTAAAGAACCGCTGCCGGCATACCCTGCGCCGGTGGTGGATCTCCCGGGGACGGCCCTCGGCCCACCGAACGGATCGATTTCCCTGCCCCCCCGCGCGTGGGTGTCTCGGGACCTCCCCCTTCACCTGGGCGCTGGACTGCCTTTCCTATCCCCACGGCGTGGAAATCTCCCCAAAGAAGCCCGGCGAACCGAAACAGCGTCGGGCGCTTCCTTGCCCGGCTGTCCCGATGGCTCCCCCTTTGGAAAAGCGTATCCGTCCGATGAGCCTTGTTTCAAATCCGGGAATTCGCAAGATACGGCCACATCCCCTCAAAAGGGGACGGCTAAGCGCGGGAGGTTCCGCCTCCACCTTTCGTCTTCGCCCGTCCTGGGCGTAGCCCCTAAAAAAAAGGCGCCCCCTGAGGGAGCGCCTTTTTTGGGACCGAGAAACGCTTCTTCTGGCCGTCGCCGGAACCCTGAACCCTCAGTACGCTTCCGGGTCCTGGACGCTGCGGGCGTTGACCACATCACGGAATTTGACGTAAACCCAGGTCTGGTACCCGATCACGACCGGCAAAAAGACCAACACCACGATGAGCATGATCCACAGGGTCAGCGGGCTTGAGCAGGCATTGAAAGCGCTCAAAGAAGCCGCCGGATCCAGGGACGAAGGCAGGAGGTTCGGATACAGCCCTGCGACCCCGAAAAGCACCGCCCCGAGGATCAGCACCGCCGAGGAGAACCAGGCTTTCCAGTAAGCGCCCTTGGCGAGGAACACGCGCAAGCCCAGAAGCCCGAGAACCGCCAACAGCGGCAGGATCAAGAGGGCCGGAGTGGCCAGGACATTCTGCCATAGTCCGGTATACACCCAGGTCGCGGCCAGGAACACCACCGCCATCGCCGCGGCCGGGATATATAAGGCCTTGGCCGCCTTGACCGCACGGGCCTGAAATTCGCCCTCCGTCCGGGTGGCCAACCACAGCGCGCCATGCACCGCGAACAGGAGCACGAACAGGAGCCCGCCCGCCAATCCATAGGGATTGAGCAAAGTGAGCAGATCCCCGTGGAACACCCCCTGGGCGTCGATGGGAATTCCCGCAAAAATGTTGGCGAAAGCCACACCCAACAATAAAGCCGGCAGGAAGGACCCGAGCACGAGGCAGGCGTCCCAGATCCGCGCCCACAGCGGCGACTCCAGTTTTCCGCGGAACTCAAAGGCCACGCCCCTCAAGATCAGGGCGAATAGCAGAAGCATCAGCGGCGTATAGAGGCCCGAAAACATCACCGCGTAGGCCCGGGGAAACGCGGCGAAAGTGACGCCGCCCGCCGTGATCAGCCACACCTCGTTCCCGTCCCAAAAGGGCCCCATGGCGTTGACCATCACCCGCTTATCCGTCTCGTTTTTCGCCAAAAAAGGCAGGAGCGTGCCGATCCCAAGGTCGAAACCGTCCAGCATGAAATAGACGGCCCAGGCCACGCCCCAAATCGCGAACCAAATCGTTTGGATCATCGTCCTGTCCTCCTAGATGGCCGCGGGGGGTGAGGTTTTCTTTCCGCCAAAGACCTCTTCGGAAACTCCGGCCCGGGCGAATTTCCACAGCAGATAAAAGTCGACCGCCCCGAGCAAAGCGTACACGAGCAAAAACGCGCCCAGCGAAATGCCCACTTGGGAGGCCGCGATGGGGGACACCGCGTCCGCCGTGCGCATCATGCCGTACACGATCCAGGGTTGCCGCCCCACTTCGGCGACGGTCCACCCGAGCTGGTTGGCGAGATACGGCAAGGGGATCATCCACGGCAGCGCCTTGAGAAACCAGGTGCGTTCCTCGATGGTATCGCGCCAATAAACCGCGAGGGCTCCCACGGCGAAAAAGAGCATCCCCAGACCCACCATCAAACGGAACGCCAGGAACACCGGCAACACCGGCGGCCGCTGGTCCGCGGGAAAGTCGCGCAGACCTTTGACCTCGGTGTCGGGCGAAAACCCGGCGAGCACGCTCAGCAGGCCCGGAACGCCGACCGCCTGGACCGCGTTGGTGGCGTTGGCCTCGTCGGGCCAGGCAAGCAGATACATCGGAGCCTGCCGCTGGGTCTCCCAATGGGATTCCATCGCGGCGAGCTTGGCGGGCTGGGAATCCTGGAGGTCGCTCGCGCTCAGGTGTCCCTGGAGCATCTCAAAGACGACGAAGACCACGGTCCAAACCGCGGCGACCTTGAAAGACTTCTTGAACAAAGCCGTCTGGTGCTTGCGGAGCAGGTGCCAAGCGGAAATGCCCATCACAAAAAATCCCGCCAAGATATAGGCGCCGCCGAGGGTATGCAGGAACTCCAGCACCGCGAAACGTTGGGTGATGACGGCGAAAAAGTCGCTCAACTCGGCCCGTCCGTTGCGGATCACGTAGCCCACCGGATGCTGCATCCAGGCGTTCGCGACCAATATCCAGAAGGCCGACAAATTCGAGGCCACCGCCACCAGCCAAATCGAAACCAGGTGCAGCTTGGGGGACAGTTTTTTCCAGCCGAAATGCCACACCGCGATGAAGGTCGATTCCAGGAAAAACGCGGCCGTGGCTTCGATCGCCAATAGCGACCCGAAAATGTCGCCGACGTAGGTCGAGTAGCGCGACCAATTGGTGCCGAACTGGAATTCAAGCGTGATTCCGGTCACGACGCCGACGGCGAAATTGATCAGGAAAAGTTTCCCCCAAAACTGGGTGAGCCGCCGATAGTCTTCGTCCCCGGTTCCGACGAAGAGGGTCTCCAGGATGGCGACCAGGAACGAAAGCCCGAGCGTCAAGGGGACGAAAAGGAAATGGAAATACGTCGTCATCGCAAACTGCGCGCGCGAGAGGGTCAATACGTCCATGGCACCCCTTTCCTAGGGTAAGCGCATCCGCACCTGCGATGCGCGAAAATCCGCCCGTTTCAGCCTGGAATGGCGGCCGAAGCGGACAACAACGCGGAGATCTTGATGGAATCGAGCTGCCGGGAAAGCGCCTCCGAGGCTTCCATCCAGGCCAGATGGGCACGGCATTCGGAGCCGAAAACGCAATCCTCGGGTCGGAGGACGCAGGCGTTCAAAGCGATCGGTCCTTCCAGGGCCACCACGATGTCCCGAAAGGAGATTTCGGCCGCCGGCCGACCCAACTGCACCCCGCCTTTTTTTCCGCGGGCGGTTTTCAGAATGCCTACCGCCGCCAGCCCAGCCACGACTCTCCGGACAAAAGGGATGGGCATCCGCTTTTGCTCAGAAATTTCGGCGATCGTCAGCGTGGCGCCCTCCCCGAGACTCGCCAAATGCAGCAATACCCGGGCGGCATAATCCGTCTGACGAAAGACGCGCAGCATTCATTACCTCCAGGGTAATCTTAGGCCGGGCCCCCTTCCGAAACCATGACGCACATCAAAATACTTGGTTTATTTCGGCAAAATCCGAGGGGACTAAAACTCATTGGAAACTTGGCCCTGCCCCCTAAAAAAAGCCGCCGCCCGAGTACGGCGACGGCTCCAAACCACGGCGATCGTGAAAAACTAGCGCGCTGCGCTTTCGACTTCGAAATACGCCTGGGGAACTTGGCAGACCGGGCAAATCTTAGGGGCGATCTTGCCTTCATGGAGATATCCGCAGGCCCGGCACTTCCAGATAACGACCCCGTCTTTTTCAAACACTTTTCCGGCCTTCAAGTCGTTCCACAACGAGCGGTAACGATTCTCGTGCGCCTTCTCCACCTTGGCGATCAGCTCGAAAGCGACCGCCACCTGCGGAAAACCTTCGGCCCGGGCCGTGGCGGCGAAAGCCGGATAAAGATCGCTCCACTCTTCATGTTCCCCTTCGGCCGCCGCCTGAAGGTTGGCCGTGGTGTTGCCGACGACGCCCGCGGGATAGGCGGCGGTGATGCTCACCGGACCGCCTTCGAGAAACGAGAAAAACCTCCGGGCGTGCTCGCGTTCATTCTCCGCCGTTTCCATGAAAATGGAGGCTATTTGCTCCAGTCCCTCTTGCTTGGCGGTCTCAGCGAAAAAGGTGTAACGATTGCGGGCCTGGGATTCTCCCGCGAAAGCTTTAAGCAGATTTTGTTCGGTCTGGGTTCCCTTCAAGGACGCCATTGCTTCCTCCGGTGGGGGTGAGACCCGATCACGGGTCGGCACCACCATACATCTAAAGCGGGGCTTCCGACAATCTTAGCCCGCCTTTAAAGGGGGCTTTTTCTGGGCGCCGACGGGGACGCGCCAGGCAAAACTCCGGCTTGCCGAAGGTGGCCCCGGACGCCTATGCTGGTCGCGAACCCCGACCGGAGGAATCCCCGATGCGCCTAAGCCTAGCCCTGGCCTGCGCCGCCCTATGCGCCGCCGCACCCCGCCTGAACGCCGAAAGCGGAACCCTACAGGTCGGAATCTCCGGAAACATGCGCGCAAGCTATTTCCTCCCCGCCGGCTCCGGCATCCATCCCGGGGTCCTCGTGCTCCACACCAGCGGGGGGCTCAAGGACGCGGATCTCGCCTTCGCCCGGCGTTTGGCTGAAAACGGCTACGCCACCTTGGTTCCGGAATTTTTGGACGCCTACGGCATCACGCTCGTGACGCGCCAGGAGGCCTTTAAGGAAAAAGCCGACGCCATTTATGGCGATCTTTCCGATGCGCTCCGGCGCCTGGGTTCGCTGCCGGGAGTGGACCCCCATGCTTTGGGCGCGCTGGGCTTTTCCAACGGCGGATATTTCGCCCTGTGGCTGGCGGCCACGAATCAGGCCCGCGCGGGGGTGAGTTATTACGGCGCCCTCAGCGCGGCCGCCACCGATCCCGGCTTTTCCCGTTTCCGCTCGGTGTTCAGCAAGACCAGTTCCCCGGTCCTGATCCTGCACGGCACCGAGGATGAAACCGTGCCCTTCGCATTCGCCTTGCGCCTTGATTCCCTGCTCACCGCCGCGGGTAGCCCCCATCGCTTCGTTCCCTATGAAGGCGCCGGGCATCGCTTCGACCGCGAAAACGATGATGACGGCGACTTGCCCGCAGCCGTGGACGCCTGGAAACAGACCCTCCGATTCCTCAAACAAAACCTGGCGGCGACGCCCCGAGCTCCCAGCGCTGCCGGCGAATTATCGCCTACGGCGAAAGGGATGCCTTAAAAACCCGCCCACCCTTTTGACCCGAATTTCGATCCGATAAAACAGCGGATTATAGATGTGCCGCACCCAATCCGGCCATTGGTTCGCGATGCCGTGGTCGAAGTCCCAATCCTGCGCCTCAACTCGGGCCCGCATCACGGCGGGATGGCTCCCCTTGAAAAAGACCAAATCCCCCCGATCGGCGTAAAAATCCTTCACCCTGCGCTCCTGTTCCAGGTACTCCCGGGAAAGCCAGGCGTCGTCGTGGTAAAAACGGTCCAAATTCTTCTGCTTGTCGACCATCACCCGGGGCGGCCTGGCCCACCCGTAATGGTGGACGGTCACGCCGCTGTCCCGGGTTTTCAAGTCGCGCACCGTCCCGTCGGCGCGCCGCAGACGGAAACCCATGGCGTCCCCCCAGGATTCCACGCCAAGTCCCAGCCGCACGGCCCGGACCGCTTTGGCGTACCATTTCCGGGGATGGTCTTGGACGGTCTGGTAGGAACCGTAAAAATGCAGATAGCGGAAGTTCAAGCCCTCGGTTCCGTCGTCCAAATGGCGTGCCATCGCGGCGCGCAAGGGCTCCAAGGAATGCTCATGCAGCACCTCGTCGGCCTGAAGATACAGGCCCCAGTCCCCCGTGCAGGCCTTCAGCGCCAGATTCGTCTGCTCCGAAAGCACCTCGCCCCCTTCGCGATGGTTCATATCCCAAACGGTGCGGAAAGCGCGTATTTTCGGATCGCCGATCCCCTGGACCAGTTCCCAGGTCGCATCCTCCCCGTCGCCGACGGCGACCACCAATTCGTCCACCAGCGGCAGCATCGAACGGAGCGATTCTTCGAGGGGATAACCGAAACGGACGGCGTTGCGGGCGATGGTGAATCCTACGATCTTCAACGGCGTACCCAAAAAAGGGGAGCGGCCATTGTAGGCCGCTCCCCCAAGGTGTCAAGACGACCAGCGCTCAGCCTCCGAACTGGACCGAACGCTTGGTGAACGCGCTATCCATCCACCAGCCGCTGATGGGAAAGGCGACTTTGGGCGCCGTTCCGGCTGCCCCCGCAGCGACCAGCAGGGGGGCGTAATGTTCCCATGTCGGCAAAGCCAGAGCCGCCCCGGGAGCCAGATCCCGGAAATTCTCAAGCGCATCCAAGTCGAATTTCCCGATCTTCTCGGCCAGCCATCCGTCGAATTCCCTGGCCCAGGCGGGTATTCCCTGTTTGAAGGCGTAGCTCATATTGTGGGTCAAAAATCCGCTCCCAAAAATCAGCACCCCCTCCTCCCGCAGAGGGGCCAAGGCCCTGCCCAGCGCCACCAATTCCCCGGGCACCAAGCCGGGCATCGACAGCTGCAGAACCGGCACATCCGCGAGCGGATACATCGCCGCCAAGGGCACGTACGCCCCATGATCCAGTCCTCGTTCGGGAGCCTCGGCGCATTTTAAACCGCCGGCCTCCAGCAAGGCCCGTACCCGGCTCGCCAAAGCGGGAGCCCCCGGCGCAGGATAAAGGAAATCGTAATATTTTTGGGGGAACCCGTAAAAATCGCGGATGAGAGGTTTTGTCTGGGTCGCCCCCAACGTCAACGGTCTCCGCTCCCAATGGGCCGAAACCATCAACACCGCTTTGGGCCGCGGCAAGGCTTCCGCCCAGGAGCGCAATGCGCGTGTCCACTCCTCGTCGTCGAGAAGGATCGGCGCCCCATGCGCGGCGAAGATCACCGGGAATTCAGGGTTGAAGTACGCATCCCCCCGCGTTTTATCGATTTCCATGGTGTTTGCCTCCCCATCCTCTAGACGTCCTTAACACTTACGCACACCAAGTCCGCCGGGATCTTGGAAAGCATCTGACGTTTTCCCAACGCTCTTTCGCCCCAGAAGGAAACCGACCACCTGAAGGCGCTCGCGGACCAGACCGCGGCCTTAGGGAAGCTGGTGCGCCAAGGGATCGACGCCGCGGCGGCCGCGGGTGACGCCGACACCGCGGATCTTTTCACCGAAGTCTCGCGCGCGCTCGACAAGCAACTCTGGTTCATCGAAGCGCACTTGTGAGCGGAGCCGGATGCCTTCCGGGGGCGCCGAAAAGCGCCCCCGGAAAGCTCCCGTCTAAACGCTCTTTTCGCCCGTGCGGATTCGGTAACCCTCGTTGATTTCGTACACGAATATCTTGCCGTCCCCGATTTCCCCGGTGCGGGCGGCCTTGGTGATGGCGGCGACGACTTTTTTGGCTTCGGCGGCGCTTTCCACGACCACCTCCACCTTGAGCTTCGTCAGCAGGCTCATGGTCGTTTGGTCGCGATAATGTTCCTTGATGCCGCGCTGCTTGCCGTGGCCCTGCACCTCGCTCACCGTCACACCCGGATAATCCACTTCCGCCAAAGCCGTCATGATCGCCTTCAAGGCCCCCGGCCGGACGAACGCTTCCACTTTCTTCAACGACATCGCATGCTCCTCGGTCTCGGGTCAGATTTCGTAGCCGGCTTCGCTGTGCTGCGTCAGGTCGAGGCCCAGTTCCTCGTCCCTGGAAGACACCCTAAAGCCGAGAGTCCAGTCGATCGCCTTGAACAACACGGCCGTGCCGACCACCGCGAAAGCGGCGACGACGACGAACGCCAGCGCCTGGGCTTTCCAGAGTTCGGTCCCTCCGTAAAACAAGCCGTCCGCGCCCGCCGGATTGATCGTCTTGGTCGCCAAAAGCCCCGTGGCCAGGCAGCCGATGACCCCGCCGAGCCCGTGCACCCCGAACACGTCCAGACTGTCGTCATAGCCGAAACGGTTCTTGGCGCTGATCGCCGCGATGCACAGCGGCGAGGCGATCGCGCCGAGGGCGAGCGCCCACAGCGGCGTGATGTAGCCAGCCGCCTGGGTCACCGTGGCCAGGCCGGCCACGCACCCGCTGGCCGCGCCCAAGGCGGTGGGCCGGTCGTGCATCCACCACTCCGCGCCGATCCAAGTCACCATCGCGGCGGCGGCGGCGGCGTTGGTGTTGACGAAGGCCCACACCGCGGTCTCGTTCGCGCCCAAGGCGCTTCCGGCGTTGAACCCGAACCAGCCGAACCACAGCAGGCCGGCGCCCAGCATCACCATCGTGGTGTTATGGGGCAGCATGTTTTGTTCCCCGAGTCCCTTGCGGGGCCCGATCAAGATCGCGGCCGTCAGCGCCGAGAATCCCGCCAAAATATGGACCACGGTGCCTCCGGCGAAATCCAGCACCCCCCGATCCTTGAGGAAGCCGTGGGGGCCCCACACCCAGCGGCAAACCGGCGCGTAGATCAGCAGGCTCCACAGGATCGCGAACAACAGGAAAGGCTTGAACCGCATCCGGTCCGCCATCGCGCCAGAAATCAAGGCCACGGTGATGATGGCGAATTTCATTTGGAAGGCCATGAACAGCAGATGCGGGATCGTCGGCGCCAGGGACGCGTCCACCTTGCAGTCCACGCCGCGCAGGCCGGCGAAGCCGAAATCCCCGATCAGATTGCCCAAATAGCTTCCCGGGCTGAAGGCGAGGCTATAACCCAACAGAATCCAGACGACCGTGATCAGACCCAGCATGAGGAAACTCTGCATGATGGTGCTGAGCACGTTTTTCTTGCGGACCATCCCGCCGTAGAAGAACGCCAAACCGGGGGTCATCAGCAGCACAAGGGCGGTCGCGACCAGTACGAACGAAGTATCCCCCGGATTCATCGTCGGCGGAGACGCCGCGGGGGAAACCGCCGCTGCCGCCGAATTTACGACAGAATCCGCGGAAAGGACCGCAGGCAGGCATAGAAATGCCGATGCCGCAGCCCAGGACGGGCGAACGTGCATAAGACCTCCAAATCAGGGGCGGTAGGCCCGGGAAATGTCGGTCAGGATGAGGTTGTCATGAATGCGCCGTCATTGGCGGCTATTCTGGCGTCATTGCCGCGCGGGAACCCCCGCTGCCCTCGACCCTGAGGCGAACGAAGCATTGTGTCATAACGCGTCCGGGGCCGCCAGCGGCCCGCTTCAGGTTTTACCCAGGGACCATTTTCCCACCAGCACCCTCAGCCGGTCGATGGCGACGGGCTTGGAAACGAAATCGTCCATCCCCGCGTCCCGACACTCGTCGTTGTCGCGGGCCTGGGTGTTGGCCGTCATGGCGATGATGGGGATTTGGGCGTATCCCTTGCCCGATGCGCGAATCCTCCGGGTCGCTTCCAGCCCGTCCATGACGGGCATCTGCATATCCATCAATACCAGGTCGAAATCGGCGGCCTCCAGCGCTTGCAGCGCCTCCGCCCCGTCGCCGACCGTTTTCAGTTCCACCCCGAGTTTGCGCAGGATGCCCTGGGCCACCTGTTGGTTGACCTCGTTGTCCTCGGCCAACAGCACCCTGATTTTCCGGGGCGCCGCCGGGACCACCGCCTTTTCCGGTTCGGGGACCGGCGCGACAGGTCCCGGGCGCGCCACCCCGAACCAGGCCTCCAAATCCCGCCGCCGCAAAGGCTTCGCCGAACGCGCATCGAAGGCCGAAGGGCCTCGAGGTTGCTGGACCGCCGCGGCGAGCGTCGTCACCAGGAACAGCCGCACCACCCGTTGGCAGGCTGCGCGCAATTTTTGCGCGAACGCCTCGGCCAAAGGCCCCCCCTCATGGCCGTCATAGATCACCGCATCGAAGGCCCAGGGCATGGCGCCCCCTGCGGCTTCCAAGGCCTCCTCCTCCGAACCCGCCGCCCGCGCCTCCAGCCCGAGCCCCTCCAAACGGCGCACAAGGATGTCCCGGCCGATCGCGGAGTCGTCGACGACCAGCACTCTGCTGAATCTCGCCTTGGGCTCCCATTCCGGCGTTTCGCAGACCTCGAATTCAGCGGTGAACCAAAACTCGGAGCCCGGGCCCGGCTCGGAGCGGACCCCCACGGTCCCGTCCATCAGTTCGGCCAGGTTCTTGGAAATGGCCAGCCCGAGGCCGCTCCCCCCGTATTTCCTCGAATGCGAAGCGTCCACCTGGGTGAATTTTTCGAAGAGTTCGCCGAGTTTTTCGGCGGGAATCCCGATGCCGGTGTCCCGCACCGCGCACCGCAGGCGCAACTTCCCCGGCTGGGTCGGCGCTTCGTCCGTCACCCGGATCAGGATTTCCCCCTTTTCGGTGAACTTCAGCGAGTTCCCTACCAAGTTCGTGAGAATCTGGCGCAAACGTCCGGGGTCCCCCTTCAGGCAGGGCGGCACCCCGGGTTCGAGGTCGAAATACAGATCCAAGCCCTTTTTTTGCGCGCGGGCCGCGACCGCTTCGGCGAAGTCCTCGAAAAACTCCTCGACCGTGAACGCGATGTTCTCCAATTCCAGCTTCCCGGCCTGGATTTTAGAAAAATCCAGGATATCGTTGACCAAGGCCAGCAGGGTTTCCCCGCTGGAGCGCAGCACTTCCGCGAAGCGGCGCTGTTCAGGGGCGAGATCGGTCTCCAAGAGCAGGCCCGTCATCCCGATCACCCCGTTCAAAGGGGTACGGATCTCGTGGCTCATGTTCGCCAAAAACTCGCTTTTGGACTGGCTGGCGCGATTGGCCATTTCGGCGTATTGCTCGGTGCGTTTCATCGCTTCGGCCAGCCTCGACTCCTGGCGTTTGCGGCTGCTGATGTCGTGGAAACTGCAAAGGACGCCGTGAATCCCGGGATGCTCCCTTTGATCCGAAATACTGCCGCGCACCGGGCGATAGGAACCGTCCGAGCAGAGAAAACGGAATTCCTGGACCGCCCCTGCGGTCGCCTCCTGGAGCCCGCGAAAGGCGCCTTCCAGGGCGCCGACATCTTCCGGGTGCACCCAATCGGAAAAAGTCCTTCCTAAAAACCGCTTTGCTTCCCAACCGAAAATACGGCGGATATTGGCCGAGACGTACAGCACGCGCCCGCCGCCGTCAAAAACCATCAGCACATCGGCGATCTCCGCCAACATGGCTTCGAGCCGCCATTCTTTTCGGACTAGATACACCGCCGCCGCCAGCACCCCGCAAAAAAGGACCAGCCCTATGGCGACGCCCTCCAGAAGAAAGGCGCTCCGGCCCAGCTTGCCGATTCGGCCCAAGAGTTCGGTCCGATAACTCCCGGTGGCGTCCTCGAATTCCGGCGTCGTGTTGCGGAGGTAGGCCTCATACAGGCCACGGTCGGAAGCCCCACCCGTGCGCGACTCCGCCAGCAGGCTTTCCACCCGGCACTCCAGGTCGTCCAAATCCACGCGTAAACGGGCCAAACGCGGCCCTTCCCAGGGGAGCGCCGTCGCGTCCAAAGCCTGCCAAAACTCCTCGGCTTGGTCGGTATAAGTGCGCGCAAGGTCGGCATTGATGTCGTCCCGGGCGATACAAAAGCTTTTGGCCCGGGACACGGCCAGCTGAAAGCAGTCGTTTTCCGAACTTACCAGCTCGGCCCGCGCCGAAAGCGCCGAGGCGAGATGGACGCACCACGCCAGGCGCCCCACCACCGCGCACAGGAACAGCATGGCCAAAGCGGCCACCGCCGCGCCAAGCTTAGAACGAGCCTTCCGGCCCTTATGGAGTCCGCGTTCGTCCATTGCCCCGCCCGAGCCGAATCAGGGGTTCACCCTCCGTTTCGGACGTTTCGGTGGATTTCCAAAGCCGCTATTGTATTTTTTTGCCGTCGCGGGCGGGTCTTGCGGTGCCGCATTATGGTAAAATCGTCCGTTCTTGCGTCACCCCATCCTTTGAACCTCCCTTTTGAACAGGTGTCCCATGATCGACGCATTGGTCCAACATCTCTGCGAAAACACCGGGCTCAACTCCGACCAAGTCCGGGCGGGCCTCGGCTTGGTGCTCCGCCTCCTCAAGAGCAACTTGGGCGGCAATTTTTCCCAGGTCGAATCGGTGCTTCCCGAAGCGGAACAGCTGATCGCCGCGGCCCCCCAACCCGGAGCCATGGGCGGCTTTGCGAGCGCCCTTTTCGGCGGATTGGGTGGCGGAAAACTCGCCGGACTCGCTTCTTTGGTCGGTTCCGCAGGGCAAGCTGGCATCAGCGAAAGCAAATTGGTCGAACTGGTCCAAAAAGCGGCGCCCTTCCTGGAACAAAACGGGCACGGAAATCTGGCGGGCATGTTGAAGGAATTGGTCTGAACTTTTCCCGCGGTCGCCCGGCTTGGGCGCCACGAGGCTCAACAAAAAAGGCCGACCCCTCGGGTCGGCCTTTTTTGTTTTCCTTCCCTTATAACCTAAAGCGAAAGCGGCGATGCCGTGCCGTCGGCCCAACGCCTGGGGCCGACCTGAGGCGCCGGAAAAGGCCCCCAAGGCAGACGGAATCCGTCTCCCGCCGCGCTTTCCAACGCCTCTTTGAGCGCCTCCGGCCGGATCACGCGAAACTGCCGGGCTTTGGGCTTGGCGGCCCATTCCCTCTCCAGCAGCCATCGGCTTACCTTAAAGGATTCGCCGATGCTCGAACGGCTTTCCGCCGCGAGCTCCTTGAGACTCCAGGTCCGGTCTCCGCCTTTCAGCAAAGCCAAAGCGACCCGGCGCACGCCTTCGCAGGCCAGGAAGCGCTCCGGAGCGGAGGCGTCAGCTACCCGGCGCCGCCGCTTGAAAGTCGGCTTTTGACGCAGATACAAGCCCTCAAAGCGCAAACGGACATTCCCCGAAAGATCCACCCATCCGATGTCATGCGCGTCGCAAATCTTGGCGAGACGTTCCGGGATATGGGGGGCCGCCAACACCCGGTGCACCTCCTGCCTCCCTTGCTTCGGTCCGCAACGGGCCCCGATCCACACCGAAACGCGCTCCGGTTCCGCCCAAGGACTGACCTCCAGCAACAAGCGGTGCACCCGATCGCCGTGGCGCAGCAGGAACTCCGTCGCCCCATCCGCGTTCGGATCGGCGGCGCATTCCACTTCGAAAGGCCCCAAATCCAGGAGCGCCTTTTTCAGTTCCCGCGCGTAAACCTTCGTGTCTTCCCTCGCAAGCGTTTTCATGCTCCTCTTCCGTTCCTGGTTCCCGGGCGTTCTTGCCGCCGGAAATGGGGGGCGCTGCCGGCTCCCTGGCCGATGCGGCGTCCGATCTGGTGGATACGCTGCCCAAGGCAAGCGTGGCACTGCTCCGCCGTTTCCCGAACGCAGGCTTTGGCGGGGTAAATCTCGTAAAGCGCCCGATATTTCAGCGGGGTCAGATTCGGCATCAGGATGTTCGCGCCCCTCCTCAAGCCCAGTTCCCGTCCCCCGGCGAGGTTCAAAGTCGCCAACGCCGTGGTGCTCGGGAGGTTCGCCTCCGGGCAGAGCAGGCGGGCCAAAGCCACGCATTTGTAGGTCATGGCCTCGCTCGGCGGGACCTGGCCCTCCCCCACCGGCGCCGAAACCTTCCCGAGCGGCGTCTCCGGGTGGGGGATGAACGGACCGATCCCGATCATGTCCAACCCCAGTTCCCGGCAAAGCAGAAGGTCGCCAGCCAAGTCGGCGTAGCTTTGACCGGGGATGCCGACCAAAAAGCCGGAACCGACCTCGTACCCCAAGGCCTTCAGCTTCCTCAGCAGGGCCGGCCGATCGCAGGTTTCCCGGCCGGCTTGGGGGGGATGGATCGCGGCGAAAAGCCCAGGCTTGGACGCCTCGAATCGCATGAGGTAGCGATCCGCTCCCGCCGCTTTCCAAAGCTCCAGCTCGAATTCCTCGCGTTCCCCCAGGCTCAACGTCACGGCCAGGCCCGTCGAAGCCTTGATGTCCCGGACGATGGAAGCCACGAAATCCGCGTCCAATCCGGGATCTTCGCCCGCCTGGATCACCACGGTCCCGTACCCCATGCGCCGGGCCTGCTCGGCGCACTCCAGGATTTCGTCGCGGCTCATGCGGTAACGTTCGATCTTCCCGTTCTCCGCCCGTATCCCGCAGTAGCCGCAGGAACGCCGGCAGATGTTCGACGCTTCGATCAACCCGCGCAGGAACACCTCATCGCCGACGTTTTCCCGTCGGACGCGGTCCGCTTCGGCCCAGAGGCGTTCGAGCGCCTCCGGGCTCTTTTCGCGGAGCCAAGCCTCGATCCTCCGGGCGTCCAACTGGTCAAAAATAGAGATCACGTTCGCCGGCGACGGTGCGCTCATAATGCTTCTGGAATTGGGGGTATAGGTTCGGCATCGTCGAACGGATGTCCTCGATTTCCGCGGCCAGCACCTTCTCGCCTTTGGCCTTGAGATCCGAATCCGCGAAATCGTCGATCCATTCCCTGAACGTCAACGCCGCGTTCACCTTGCAGAACTTGCCTTCTTGGCCCGACCGCAGCAGATCCATGATGCACTTCCCGGTCCGGCCGCAGCGGTAGCCCGCCGTGCAGAAGCTCGTAAGGCTGCCTTCGTCCGCCAGTTCGTCCACGACCTCGGATAGGGTGCGCGTGTCGCCCAAAATGAACTGCTGGCGCTCGCTCTCCTGACCCGGCGCCCCGTCCTGGTAGGCTCCGACGCCGATATTGGAGGAGGCATCGGTCTGGGTGATGCCCCGTTTGAGCGCCTGCCGACGGACATCCGCGCCCTCCCGGGCCGTGACAATCAATCCCACATAGGGGATGGCCAGTCGGACGACCGTGATGATGTGGAGGAAGGTCGCGTCGTCGACCGAATGGGGGGGCCGGGAGGCCAACGGCGTGTTGCAGGCCGGTTCCATCCGCGGGAAGCTGATGGTGTGGGGCCCCAGGCCGAAATGGCGTTCAAGATCCATCGCATGGAGCATCGAAGCCAGGACCTCGTGGCGCCAATCCGCCAGTCCGTAAAGGACGCCCATTCCGACGTCCTCGATGCCCGCGTCCATCGCGCGATGCAAAGCGTAGAGGCGCCACCGGAAATCGCGCTTCGGCCCGGCGGGGTGCATCACCGCGTAGGTCGGACGATGGTAGGTCTCCTGGAACACCTGGAACGTCCCCAGCCCCGCTTCGGCGACCCGCTTGAGTTCCTCGATCGGCATGGGCGCCGCGTTGATGTTGACGCGCCGGATGCCGGCCAAATGTCCGTTCACCGGCACCTGCGATGCGTAAATGGTCTTGATGCTTTCGACGATATAGTCGACCCCCGTTTCCGGGTGTTCGCCGTAGACCGCGATCAGGCGTTTATGCCCGATTTTTCCGGCGAGGACCTCGATTTCCGAGCGGATTTCGTCCTGGGTAAGGACCCGTCGATTGATGGCGTCGTTGTCCGACCTGAACCCGCAGTAGCGGCAGGAATTCACGCAAACATTGCCCATATACAGGGGGGCGAAAGTGACGATCCGGCGGTCGTAGACCTTCCGCTTGACCCGCAAAGCCGCCTCCGCCATCTGCTCGCGCTGGGCGGGATCCGTCACCGCCATCAATTCCGCGCACTCCGCCAGCGTCAGGTTCTGGATGGATTCCGATTTCGCGAGAATGTCCTTCAAGCGGGCGGGAGACGGCGCCTTGAAGTTCGCCAAGGCGGAGTCGATCGCCGCTTCGTCCACGTAATCCCAGCCGCCCACGAGATAGCGGTCGATTTCCTCCTGGCGAACCCGTGAAGCGGCCCACTCCTGGGCGTCGACGGTTGCGGTTTTCATGGTTTATCTCCGTGGGTGGGGTTGGAAAGCTCGCTCTTCAAGGCCTCTTGATAGGCCCGAAGGGCCGCCGGGAATGGCTGAAGAGCGCGATCGGCGACGCCTTGAAGCGTCGAAATGGCGATGCCGTAGTTGGTGACCGCCGTGCCCGCCGCCTCCGCGCGGCGAAGCCGGGAAAGCATTTCGCGGCGGTTGAGCATGCACGCGCCGCAGTGGACGACAAGCCGATAGCTCGCCAAATCCTCCGGGTAGTCGTGGTGGCTGACGTGGACGATCTCGAGATCCAATCCCGTAAAACGCCTGAGCCAGCGCGGAATCTTCACCCTGCCGATATCGTCCTCGAGGGCGTGGTGGGTGCAGGCCTCGGCGATCAGCACCTTGTCCCCGGCCTTCAGGCGGTGGATCGCCGCCGCCCCGCGGGCCAAGGCTTCGAGATCGCCTTTGAACCTCGAAAACAGGATGCTGAACGTCGTCAGGCGGACCGATGGCGGGGTGTCCGCGGCCGCCTTGAGGACGACCTGCGAATCGCATACCACCAGATTCGGGGGCGTTTTCAGGTTCCCGAGGGCGGCTGAGAGTTCGCGTTCCTTGACGACCAACACCGTGGCGTCATTGTCCAGGCAGTCGCGGATCGCCTGGACCTGCGGCAGGATCAGGCGGCCTTTCGGGGCCTGCAGGTCGATCGGAACGACCATGGCCACAAGGCCGCCTGCGGGGACTAGGTCGCCGAGCAGGGGCGGGCCGGCCTTGTCCGGGACCGCCGCGGACAAGGCGCCCTTGAAGGCGTCCAGAAAATCCATCCTGCCCGCCTGGTCCAAGGTGCAGCAGCTCAGCACGGGAGCGCCTGTGGCCTTGAGCCCCTCGAGAAACTCCGCCGAGGGGCCCAGGTCGCTCTTGTTGACGACGACCACCAGGGCCGTTTTGCGCAGCTTGGCCGCGGCCACGAGGGCCTCTTCCGGATCGCCCCAAACCCCGGGGACCGTGACCACGACCACCACGTCGGAGCGCTCCAAGGCCGCTTTGGCCCGTTCTTGCCGGGCGGCGCCCAGGGCGCTCGCGTCGTCGGAACCGGCGGTGTCCAGGAACAACACCGGCCCCAGGGGAAGCAGTTCCATCGCCTGTTCAACCACATCCGTCGTGGTCCCGGGGACCGGCGAAGCCAAGGCCGCATCCTGCCCGGTGATATAGTTAAAAAGGCTCGATTTGCCGGTGTTCACACGGCCGAACAGGCCGACCTGAAGCCTCATTCCTTGGGGTGTCTGGTTCATAGGACGTATCCGAGTGCGGTGAGCGCGGTAGGCGACATCGCCTTTTCCACGGTTTCCTTGCCCAGCGCGCCTTCCAGATGCGCGCGCAAATCCCCCCCGCCCGCTTCCCAGGAAGCCGCCAGCTTGCCGGCTTCCGCGTATCCGATCTTCCCGACCAAAGCCGTGACCAAGGTCGGCGCCCTCCAGAGGCGTTCGCCGCAGGCTTCCGCCGAAGCGCTGACGCCTTCAAGATGGGCCGCCAACAATTCGTCCGCCGATTTCAGGCCCGCGATCATACCCAGGAGCGCATCGGCGACCAGCGGCATGAACTCGCAAATCTGGAGGCTGGAACGTTGGACACACTGCGAAAGCGCGGCTTCCTGGGCCTGGGCCCAGATCGATACCTGGAGCACGGCTTCGGGCACCACCGGATTCACCTTGTGGGGCATGATCGAGGAGCCCGCCTGAAGCGCGGGCAGGCGGATTTCCCCGAAGGCCGCCAACAGCCTCAGATCGTTGGCGATCTTGGCTAAGGTCGTCGCGTGCGCCTTGAGGATGCCCGCGACCTCCACCAGCGAATCCTGGTTGGCCGTCGCGTCCACGAGATTTTCGGCTCGGCAGACGTTCAATCCGGTGCCTTCCCGAAGACGCTCCGTCGCCAGAAAAATGTAGTCCCTCGGCGCCGCCAAGCCCGTCCCCACCGCGGTCCCGCCCAGATTCACCACCCGGAGGCGTTCCTGGCACTTGAACACCCGCCAACGGTCCCGCGCGACCGCCTCGGCGAAGGCCCCGAACTCGGCGCCCAACGTCATCGGCACGGCGTCCACCAGCTCGGTACGGCCCAATTTCACGATTCCCGCGAAGGCCGCCTCCAAGCCCTGGAGCGCGCCTTGGAGCCGGGCCACCGAAGCCTCCAACCCGGCCACCCCCCGCAGTGCCGCCACCCGCAGGGCCGTGGGATAGGTGTCATTGGTGCTCTGGTTCAGGTTCACGTGGCCCAGGGGATGCAAAAACCCGTATTCGCCCCGCGTTTTCCCCATACACTCCAGGCCTCGGTTGGCCAGCACCTCGTTCACGTTCATGTTGGTCGAAGTGCCGGCGCCCCCCTGAAGCGCGTCCAATGGGAATTCCCCGGCCCAGGCGCCGCCGGCCACCTCGGCGCAGGCCTTCGCCAACGCCTCGGCCCGCCCCTTTTCCAACAGCCCCAAATCGGCGTTGGCACGGCAACAGGCCGCCTTCACCTCCGCGAACGCGCGGATCAGCTCCGGCGCCGTTTTCCGCTGAGAAAGCGAGAATGTCCTGCGCGCCCGCTCGGTGTGGATGCCCCAATACCGTTCGGCTGGGACTTCCATCTCGCCCAGGGCGTCCCGTTCAACCCGAAATGCTGCGCACTTTTCGGTATCCATGGAGGCCTCAAATCCTCTCGACGGTGACCAGCTTGCCCCGGTCTTCCAGCCGAGCCGCGATCAGCGGAACGACCGTCGCCCGGGTCAAGATGCCCTGTTTGCGGAAGGTGACGTCCCCATTGGCGGGGTTCACCGCGCCCCCGACCGTGAAATGGACCCGATCGGCGCGCTCCAAATGCCGGAAGAGCTCCCCAGCGGCGCTGCGATCCCCGCTGGGATCGGCGTCCGACTCCAGCAGATTGAGCACCTGGGTCAGGGTCACCACGCCTTCACTGACCAGGTCGGCGCCTTTCATGCTGCTTTTGGGGGGCGTAAAGCCGTCCCCAAAGTCCTGTTCCATCTCGAGAATCTGGCCCGATTCCCTGGAAAGAATCTCCGCTGTCGTCGCCCCGCAGACGACCTTGACCCCGTCCGCGTCCAGGAATTCCCTGCAGACGGCGGCGTCCGAAGACCGATCCCGAGGCGGGCCGGTCAGCACCCGGACGACCGTTCCGGGGCGGGCGTGCAGCAACATCACCGTCTTGTCGTCCCCGGGCAAGGCCCCGTCATAGGACCGGGCCTGGGCCATCACCGCGCGGGCCTTGACGTCAAAGGGCAGATTCCGGAGTTGCCACTGGTTGAGGAATTCCTCCAAGGCTTCGCTGGTCCATCCCAGGTCCAAAGTGCCGCCCAGTCCGGCTTGCACGATGCCGTCGCTGACGCACAGGACCCCTTCATAGGGGCCGATCTCGCAGTGGTACTCCGCCGCCAGGCCCGCCGGAACCACCACCGGCGTTGGATCGAGCAGGCGAGCGATCCGCCCCCCGAGGAACACCGGCGGAGGCATTTCGTACGCCAGCAGATTCGCCCGTCCGTTGGTCCGGATGCGTCCCACCAGGAAAGCCGAAAACGGCTGACCGTGTTCGCGCCAACGGCTGACGGTCCCGGCCAAGCTGAAAAATGCCTCATGCAGGCTTGCCCCGTCCTTGAGCAGCGCCGCCAGCCGGGCCAGGTTCATTTGGGAAGCGATGTGGGCCTTGATTCCGGACCCGATCCCGTCCGCCAAGGCGAAATCGGTGTGGAACGCGCCCCGGTAAATCCAGGTGCCGTCCCCGCAGGGCCGCCCGGACCGCCTCGCTTCTTGGGCCAGTTCAAGATCGATATGCCGGTAAGCCATTTCAGGCTCCGGGGGCGTCGGACTTCACCGCTTCGATCAGCCGGGCGACCAGACGTTCCGCCTTGGCCGTGTGCTCCCCCAAAAAGACCGCCATTTGCCTGGCCATTTCGACCTGCTGCGTGTTCAGCTCCTGGGCCTGGACCACCGTCTCCTGCTTCAATCGGCGGAGCCTCCGGGCGTCCTCCGTCGGATCGCCCTGGCTGACGAAGATGGCGACGTAGCGTTCCTCGTTGCTCAAGGGATAGGCGATCAGGCGGGCGTTCGGCGCGTTTTCGCCGGGGCAAGGTCCGTCGACCATCTCCGTCTGTCCGCTCGCCAGCCGTTCAAACGGTTCCGGGTCGATAAAATGGGAGATCGGCAACCCCAAGGGCCCCTGGACACGGAACAATTTCTCGAACGCCGGATTGGCGTCATGGACATTCAGGCCCCGGTCGAGCACGACGATCGCGTTGGGGCTCGTTTCCATGATCCGGTTCGAGCGCTGTTCGGCGAGGCGGCGCATATAGGGGATGCACATTTCGCGTTCCGCCATCCCCAAAAGGACCGCTTCGGCCTGGTCCCGGCAGCTCGCATAACCGCAGGCGCCGCAATTCAACTGGTTTTCCGGCCGGGCCCGCCCGGTCTGCTCAAGCACGAGGCGGATGTCGTTTTCGGTGACCGAAGGCCCCTTGGGAAGCGGGCGCGCCCGGTAATCGGCGGCGATGTCCGCGCCGCAAACGCTCGCCGGATTCGTGCCCCGCCCGCGCGCGTAGGAGATCACCCTTTGGCGCCGCCGGTAGACGTTCCCTTCCCGTCCAAGCCCAGGACCGTTGATGCAGCCTTGCGGGCACATCAGGGGTTCAATCAACAGCGGAGCCCCTTCGCCCGAGGCGCAGGCGAAAGCCTCTTTCACGGCCCCAAAACCCGAAACTTGGAGGTGGCGGGCGTCCCCGGCGCCGGAAGCCAGCGCCGCCGCCGCGAGCTGTCCCCCTTCCACCGGAAACAACCTGGCCCCCGGCCCGGGTAGCTCGTCAAAGGCGCTTTCTTCGACGCGGCTCAAATCCAGGCCCGCGTCCGCAAGCCACTCAAGGAGCTCCTCAAAGGTCAGGACCGCGTCCACCCAGGGCGCTACCTCGGGCCGGGACGCTTCGGCTTTCTTGGCCGTGCACGGGCCGACGAAAACGAACGCGGCTTCGGGACCGTGCATCGCCTTGACGTGCCGCGCGTGGGCCGTCATCGGAGAAACCAAGGAAAGCAGTCCGCCGACAAGGTCGGGGCGGTACATTTCCACGTAGGCGACCGAGGCTGGGCAGGCGGTGCATATCCTGCCCCGGGGCGCGTCCGGCGCCGCCATGGCCTCGGCGGTGGCTTGCGCCACCCAATGCGCCCCGACGGCCGTTTCGGCGACGTAGCTGAAACCCAACTGCCTTAAAGCGGCCGGCAAGCGCAGATATTCCCAGGGCTCAAAGGCCCCCGCGAAGGCCGGAGCGAGGCTGAGCGCGGTGAAAGCCCTCGTCCTCAGCAATTCCTCGACCTTCTGGCGGTCCCGCCGGTAGCTCTTCGCCCCTTGCGGGCATTCCCGGACGCAGGTTCCGCAGTTCAGGCAGCGGCTGGCGTCCACCGAAGCCTGGTTGTGCTCGACGCGGATGGCCTTGACCGGGCAAACCCTCACGCACCGGTAACAGTCCCGACAACGCGCCTGGTTGGTGACGATCACCCCTTGGACCTCGCGGGATGCCATGTGCCGCCTCTCTGGGTACCCGCATCCCCGGCTCCGGTGACGGCTCCGGGGATGCGGCCCTCTAACGGTCCGCCTTAAGCGGAAACCCCATCGTGCCTGCGGGCTTCGAGCGCCCTGTCCAGGGCTTCCACCACCTGTTCGTAAGCGCAGCGGTGCATCACTTCGCCGCCGATCTCGACCGTCGGCCCCTGGGAACAGGCTTCAAAGCAGAAAGTCGCCTTGGGTTGCACCTCCGCTTCCAGCCCTTGATCGGAAACATGCCGGGCGAGCCGATGCAGCAGGGCCTGCGAGCCCTTGAGGTAGCAGCTCGTGCCCATGCAGACCTTGACCGCCAGCTTCTCCCCAGGTTTCCCCGCGGAAAGTTCGAGTTCCTCCCCCTGGATGCGTCGCCGGGCCACGAAATGGGTGTGCAGCAGATGGTGCGCTTTATGCCCGCCCACTTCCCCGAGCTCCTTGGCGTAAAGCTCGATGATGCAGGGGTTGTCCTGGGACTTGTGGAGCTGAAGCGCCTTATCGCTCTGGTAAAGGCCCTCGGAACGTTTCTTGCGCGCGTCCGCGGCCTTGCTGACCGGCTGGCCGCCTCCGTTGATGCACCCGCCAGGGCAGGACATCACTTCGACAAAGTGGTACGAAGCCTCCCCTTTTTTGACCCGTTCCAGCAACTGCTTGGCGTTGGCCAGCGAATGCACCACCGCCAGCTTGAAAGTCTTGCCGGCGAGCACCACTTCGGCCTCGCGGACGCCGGCCTCCCCGCGCACTTCGTGGAAATTGCAATTCTCGAGCGTTTTTTTCTCGACCCGCTCGTAGACGTAGCGCAACGCGGCCTCCATGACGCCGCCCGAAGCTCCGAAAATGACGCCGGCGCCCGTCTTGAAGCCGAAGGGCATATCCAGCGACTCCGGCTTCAGGGCGCGGAACTGGATTCCCGCCTGGTTGATCATTTCCACGAGTTCCAGGGTCGTGATGACATGGTCGACATCCGGGTTGCCCTCCACCCGGAATTCGGGGCGCTTGGCTTCGAACTTTTTGCCGGTGCAGGGCATGACCGACACCACCACCAAGTTTTGGCGGTCGATCCCGAACTCCTTGCTGAGGACCTCCTTGGCGACGGACCCGAACATTTGCTGGGGCGACTTGCAGCTCGACAGATGCGGCAACAGGTCGGGATTGTGTTGTTCCATATACTTCACCCAGCCCGGGCAGCAGCTGGTGAACATGGGAAGGGTCCCGCCCTCGGTCACCCGTTTCACGAACTCGTTGCCCTCTTCCATGATCGTCAGGTCGGCGGCGAACGATGTGTCGAAGACCTTGTCGAAGCCCATCCGCTTCAGCGCGGCGACCATCTGTCCGGTGGTGACCTCGCCCGGCTGGTAGCCGAAGGCCTCGCCGACGGCCACGCGCACCGCCGGGGCGATCTGGACGATCACCGTCTTCTGGGCGTCGTTCAAATCGTCCCAAACCGCCTGGGTTTCGCTACGCGGCGAAAGCGCACCGGTCGGGCAGACCCGGACGCACTGGCCGCAATTGACGCAGTTGACTTCGTCAATGGGCTTCCCGAAGGCCGACTGGACGCGGACGTCGTGGCCGCGGAAGGCGAAGTCGATCGCCGCCACGCCCTGGACTTCGGCGCACATCCGCACGCAGTCCCCGCAGAGGATGCACTTCTGCGGTTCGCGCACGATGGCGACGCCCTTATCGGCGGGGGCCTCGCGGCGCACGTTCTTGAAGCGGACCTTGTCGACGCCCAGTTTTTGGCTGAGCTCCTGCAGGCGGCAGTGCAGATTCTTGTTGCAACTGGTGCATTCGCGTTCGTGGTTCGCCAGCACCAGTTCCAGCGCGATCTTCCGCAACGAACGGACCGCATCCGTGTTCGTCCGAATCTTCATGCCCGCTTCGGGCGGGGTCGAACAGCTGGTCTGGAGGCCCCGGCCCTCGATGTCGACCGTGCACATGCGGCAGCCGCCGTAGGTGCTGAGCTCGGGGATGTAGCAAAAGGTGGGGATGTCGATGCCGGACTTGCGGATGACCTCGAGCAGGTTGCGCTCGCCTTCAAGCGCCACCTCGCGTCCGTCGATGCTGATGGTTTTCACGGTTTCCACGGTCACACCCCCGCAACGGCTTCGAATTTGCAGGCCTGGGCGCAGGCTCCGCATTTGATGCACAGGCTTTGGTCGATCCGGTGGGGCTTTTTGGGTTCGCCCTGGATGGCGCCCACCGGGCATTTCTTGAGGCAGAGTCCGCAGCCCTTGCACTGGGCCGCCTTGATCTCCGGCCGGGCCAGGGCTTTGCACTCGCCCGTCGGACAGCGCTTCTCGACCACGTGGGCCACGTATTCCTCGCGGAACTGGCGCAACGTCGACAGGACCGGATTCGGCGCGGTTTTCCCCAGGCCGCACAGGGAGCCCCGCTGGACCGCCACCGCGAGCTCCTCGAGCGTGTCGAGGGTCGAAAGGTCGGCTTTGCCGTCGGTGATGTCTTCGAGCAGAAGCAGCATTTGTTTCGTGCCCTCACGGCAAAGCACGCACTTGCCGCAGCTCTCCTGCTGGGTGAACTTCATGAAATACTTGGCGATGGCGACCATGCAGGTGCCCTGGTTCATGACGACCAGGCCGCCCGAACCGACCATCGCCCCGATGCTGCGCAGCGAATCGAAATCCAGAGGCAGATCCAGGTTGGCTTGGGTGAGGCAGCCGCCCGAAGGTCCGCCGATCTGGACGGCTTTGAAACCCTTGGGATCCACCTTGCCGTGGCGGTTCGTCACCCCACCGCCGATGCCGTGGACGACTTCGCGGAGGGTGAGCCCAAAGGGCACCTCGATCAATCCAGTGTTCACCACGTGCCCCGAAAGGGCGAAGGTCTTGGTGCCCGGCGAAGTCTGCGTGCCGACTTCGCGGAAAGCCTTGGCGCCCATCGCCATGACCAGGGGGACCGTGGCGAGGGTTTCGACGTTGTTGATCACCGTGGGCTTGGCCCACAGGCCGCTCTGCGCGGGAAAAGGCGGTTTGGGGTTCGGCATGCCGCGCTTGCCTTCCACCGAGGACATCAAGGCGGTCTCTTCACCGCAGACGAAGGCTCCCGCGCCTTCCATCACATAGACGTCAAAGGGACGGCCGGTCCCGAAAGCGTTGTCTCCCAGGATTCCCGCCTTGCGGGCGTCGTCGCAGGCTTTTTGGACGCGTTTGACCGCCAAGGGGTATTCGGCGCGCACGTAGACATAGCCCTGATTCGCGCCGATGGCATGGGCGGCGATCAGCATGCCTTCGAGCACGGAGTGGGGGTTCCCTTCCATGACGGAGCGGTCCATGAACGCCCCCGGATCGCCCTCGTCGCCGTTGCAGATGACGAATTTGTCGGCGCTTTTTTGGACGCGCGTCAGCTCCCATTTCCGTCCCGTCGGAAAGCCTCCGCCCCCCCGCCCCCGCAGGCCGCTTTCGATCATCTCTTTGCAGGCGTCCTCGGGCGTCATCGAGGTCCACACCTTGCGGGCCGCTTCATAGCCCCCGATGGCCCGGTATTCCAGAAGGTTTTCCGGATCCAATTCCCCGCACTGTTTGAGCACAAAGCGGCTTTGGCAGGTGTAAAAGGGGATTTCCGCCTGGGAACGGCACCGCAGCTTGTTCGCGGGATTGACGTAAAGCAGTTCCTGGATGACCTCGCCGTCGCGCAGCGTCCGTTCGACGATGTCCCGCACGTTTTCCGGCTTCACTTTCGTGTAGAGGATGTCCTCCGGCATGATGCTGACCAGGGGACCCATCTGGCAGAAGCCTTGGCACCCGCTTTTGCTGAGATAGGCGCCCTCCTTGGGTTCCTTGATTTCCGGGAGTTTTTCGAAATCCTGGACCACCTGGAACCCCGAAGCCGCCAGTTCGCGTTCGAAGGCTTTCGTCAATTCCAAGGCCCCGTTGGCGATGCACCCGGTTCCTGTGCAAAGCACGATCTTGCGGAGGCCTTCGCGTCCCTCGAACGCAACTTCGGTGGGGGATTTAAGCGTTTGCATCGCCGGCCTCCTTCTTTTGGAGCTCTTCGACGACCTGGACCGCTTTTTCGACGGTCATCTGGCCGTAGACCTTGTCGTTGACGAGCAGGACCGGGGCGAGTCCGCAGGCGCCCAGGCAGGAAACCGTCTCGATCGTGAATCCCAGGTCATCCGTGGTCGTTTTTTTAGCCGACAGGCCCAGGCGTTCCTGGAGCGCCGTCAGGATCGGTTCCGATCCCTTCACATGGCAGGCCGTGCCGTCGCACAGTCGCACCACGTACTTGCCCTTGGGCTGGAGGGCGAAATGGGCGTAAAAACTGGCCACCCCGAAGACCTTCGCCGGGGAAAGCCCCAGCGAAGTGGCGACGAAAGTCATCACCTCTTCGGGCAGGTAGCGGTATTCCTCCTGGACCTCCTGGAGGATCGGGATCAGCTTGGCCGGCTGCTTCCCGTGCCGGTCGATGATCTCGCAGACTTTCTCGAATTTTCTGAGCTGCAGGGTGGGCATGGCGTTCTTTCAGCGGGGGGACTTTTTATTGGCGCCGCCGTTATCAGCGCCGCGGACCGCGTCCGGTTTCAGGGCCGCGAGGTAAATTTCGCGCAATTCGGAAATCAGCGGATAGCGGGGATTGCAACCGGTGCACTGGTCGTCGAAGGCCTGTTCCGCGAGCGCGTCCAATTTGGCCAGGAACTCGGTTTCCGGCACCCCGGCCTCGACGATCGTCGCGGGCAGGCCCACCCGTGAGCGCAGGCTTTCGACGGCGCGGGCGAGGGCCTCGGTCTTTTCGCGGTCGTCCGCGCCCGCGAGGCCGAGCGCCTCCGCCGCGCGCGCGTAACGTTCGGAAGCGTCCGGGCGGGTGTATTGGGGGAATGCGGCCTGCTTGACGGGCGCTTCCGCCGCGTTATAACGGATCACATGCGGCAAAAAGATGCCGTTGGCGGTGCCGTGGGGCACATGAAACGCGGAGCCGAGCTTGTGGGCCAGCGAATGGCAGACGCCGAGAAACGCGTTGGCGAAGGCCATCCCCGCCATGGTCGCCGCGGTGTGCACCTTTTCCCGGGCGAAGGGATCGTCCGCCCCCGCGTCGTAGGCCTGCGGCAGGTGCCTGAACAGCAGTCTCAAGGCTTCCAAGGCGAGCGCGTCGGTGTATTCCGTCGCCGTCACCGCCACCAAGGCCTCCAAGGCGTGGCTGACGGCGTCCATTCCCGAGGCCGCGGTCAGGCCCTTGGGCATGCCTAAGGCGAGCTGCGGATCGACGATCGCGATATTCGGGGTCAACGCGTAATCGGCGACCGGGTACTTCACTCCCGCTTTTTCGTCCGTGATCACCGCAAAGGGCGTGACCTCGGAACCGGTCCCCGAAGTCGTCGGCACGGCCACGAACAAGGCCTTGGTCCCCAAATCCGGGAAGCGGCTGATGCGTTTGCGGATGTCCATAAAACGGGCGGCCAAATCCTCGAAGCGCGCTTCCGGGTGCTCGTAGAGGAGCCACATGATCTTCGCCGCGTCCATGGGCGAGCCTCCGCCCACGGCGACGATCACATCCGGCTTAAAGCGGCGCATCGCCTCCAATCCGCGTTCCACCGTGTCCAAATCGGGGTCCGGCCTGACCCCCGTGAAGGATTCGGTTTCCAGCCCTTCCCGCCCCAACAGACCCTCGACCCGTTTTAAAAGGCCCAAACCTGCCAGGGCCGGATCCGTCACCACAAAGGCCCGTTTCCGCCCCGCGAGATCCTTGAGGGCTTCGCTCAGGCAACCCGCCTTGAAATAGATTTTCGAGGGAACCCGGAACCAGAGCATGTTTTCGCGACGTTCGGCGACGGCCTTCGTGTTCAGCAAATGTTTGGGACCGACGTTTTCGCTCACGCTGTTCCCTCCCCAACTGCCGCAGCCCAAGGTCAACGAAGGCTCCAGCCGGAAATTGAACAGGTCGCCGATGGCGCCCTGGGAACTCGGCATATTCACCAAAATACGCCCGGTCTTCATGCGCGCGCCGTAGGCGCGGATTCGGTCGGCGTTCCCGGGGGCCGTGTAGAGTACGGAGGTATGGCCCCTTCCGCCGAAGGCGACCAAGGCTTCCGCGAGATCGACCGCTTCGGCAAAATCCTTCGCCTTGTAGAGGGCCAGCACCGGGGACAACTTTTCATAGGCGAACGGCTCGTCGGCCCCGACTTTTTCCGCCTCGGCGACCAGGATTTTGGCGTTGGCGGGAACCTCGAAGCCGGCCGCCTTGGCGATGGCCGAGGCCGGTTGGCCGACGACCGACGCGTTCAGGTGGCCGTCCTTGACCATATGGGTCGCCAGAAGCGCCCTTTGCGCGGGCGTCGCCAAATGGGCGCCCCGCCGGCTCAATTCCGCGCGGAATTTGGCGTAAACCGCCTCCACGACGATGGCCGACTGCTCGGAGGCGCAAATCATCCCGTTATCGAAGGTTTTGCTCAGCAGGATGGAACTGACCGCTAGACCGATGTCCGCGCTCTCGTCGATCACCGCGGGCGTGTTGCCCGCCCCCACCCCGATGGCGGGCTTGCCCGAAGCGTAGGCGGCATGCACCATGCCCGGCCCGCCGGTCGCCAATATCAGGCTCACCGCGGGATGCCGCATCAGTTGTTCGGTAAGTTCGACGCTGGGTTCGGCGATGCAGCCCACGAGGTCTTCCGGGGCGCCCGCCGCGACCGCGGCGTCGGAAATGAGCTTCGCCGCGGCGGCGGTGCATCGCTTCGCCCGCGGGTGCGGGGAAAACACGATCGCGTTGCGGGTCTTCAGCGCCAAAAGGGCCTTAAAAATCGCGGTCGAAGTGGGATTAGTGACCGGCACCACGCCCGCCACCAATCCCAGGGGCTCGGCGACGACGCTGTACCCGGAGGCAGGGTCGGATTCGAGCACGCCGCAAGTGCGGGTGTCGCGGTATTTGTTGTGGATGAATTCGGAAGCGAAATGGTTTTTTACGACCTTGTCTTCCAGGACGCCCATCCCGGTCTCTTCAACGGCCAAACGCGCGAGCGGAATCCGGGCCTGGGCGGCCGTTGACGCGGCCTTATGGAAAACCGCGTCGACCTGTTCTTGCGTAAAGGTGGCGTAAACCCGCTGGGCCGTCAGGGCCCGGGCGATAAGGGCCTCTAGCGCTTCGGAGGCGGCGGAACTTTTCGGGTCGGGGTCTGGGGAGGCAGCGTTTTTCTGGCTCATGGCGGGTTCCTCTCTGAGGGCGCCCGCCGGCCGTGGGGGGCGTTATTTTCGGTTCTGCTTGGTCAGTTTCACGGACAAGGCAGCCAAGCCTTCGGCCAGGTCCTCGTTCTGGACATCCACGCTGTCGGGGACGTTCAGTTTTACCGGGGCGAAATTCCAGATCGCCCGTATTCCCGCTTCGACCATCTGATCGGCGACTTCCTGCGCGCCATCTTTCGGCACGGTGATGATCCCGATCTGGATGTGCATCCGGCCCACCAGGCCGATCATCTTCCCCAACGGCAGGACTTTCTTGCCGCTGATCGTTTTTCCCGCTTTCTCCGGGTCGGCGTCGAAAGCGCAGACGACGTTCATCCCGTAGTTTTCGAACCCAGGGTATCCCAGGATCGCGGTTCCCAGGCTGCCCGCCCCGACCAAGACCGCGTCGGAAAGGTTGTTCCAGCCCAGCAGGCTTTCGATGCCTCCGACGAGCTCCTGAAGCGGATAGCCGACGCCCGGACGCCCCTGGACGCCCGCCAGTTCGAGATCCTTGCGGACGACGATCGATTCCAGGCCGAGCTCTTTGGCCACGGTGGTCGCCGAAACAAACTCCGTGGTGGAGCCCATTTGCTTAAGCACCCGGAGGTACATGGGCATACGCTTGATCGAAGCCAGACTCGGCATCTTTTCCGGTGACGTCATTGGGACCTCATCGAGAGATGCCATACATCGATAAATGCATATCGATGTATGGTTATCTAATACACCCCAGGGGGAAGGAACGTCAAGATATAGATAAATATATATCGATATCTTTTTAGCAATCCCCGTAAAGAAACCGCTTATTTTCCCACAAATTTCACGGTTCCTATCTCTAAAATTCATTGATTCACGTCATATTTCAGCGGTGAAAATCCCCCTTTTTCACCCTGCCAAACCCTGAAATAGGGTCATTCCCAATTTTTTCGGGCCCCGGTGCGCCTTTTCCACAGGTACGGCTAAACGCCGTCCTCGTCGGGCGACTCGCTTCCAAAAGCATCCGTCCAACTCCCTTATTTTCCAGTAAATGGCCTCCCCAAACGCTTGGTACAGGTTTTGCTTTTACGTTGGACGATTCTTTTTCGCTTTCGGAGTTCCCATGCCCAACCCCATCAGCGCCTCACCCAGCGGACTCACGCCGATTCAACACACGCCGGCGCTCGCGTCGGTTCAAAGCGCGGCAGCGCCCTCCGGTGCGGTCGCCCCCAAGGCCCCCGGCGCTTTGTCTTCCAGCGACGGCAATTCCACTTTGAACCAATTGCTGACGAAATTGGAGGGCTTGGAGGCGAGCGACCCCAAAACTGCGACGGAAACCTTGAACTCGCTCTCCTCCCAATTGCACCAATTGGCGGTGCAAGCCGGGGAGGATTCCCGGCAGGGCAAACAGCTCCAAGGCATGGCCACAGATTTCAGCGCCGCCGCTCAAAACGGCGACATAGCTGGCTTGGAAGCCAAAGTGCACCATCATAGCCGCCAGACGCAAGGCGGCGAAGCCTCGGGCGGAGGTCTGGGCGCTTACCAGCAGTGGCAACAGGCGGACACCAACGCCGGCGTCCAATCGATCCTTTCCCAGGCCCTCCAAAGCCTGGACTAGACTGGAGTCGCCGAATGGAATCCCCGATGGGTCCTGACCGTAAATTCCCTTCCGCCGGAGCGGAAGCTCCCGCTCCTCTGGCGTCCTGGGATCGACCGACGCTGCTGTCGCTCTTCCTTGGGGAAACCGACGGACCGGAAGTGGAGGATGCGGGGACCCAGGCCCTGGAATTGTCCCGGGAGGACTACCTCCGGCTGGCGGAAGTCTATCCGGAAGACCCCTTCGTTCTGGAAGCTCTGTCCCGGGTCCAACAGCGCCTTGGTTTGACCGGGGAATGGACCGAAACGCTCTCCCGCGCCGCCGCCAATTACCGCGCACTCGGAAAAAGCGGAGCCCTTTGACCTGAAGCCGGCTTGGCGAAGCGTGGCCACACCCAAAAACGCCCCTCCGGGGCGTTTTTTTTGTTCCAGCCACCTTAGGCCGGGGGCACGCCTTGCGCGGCCCCCGGACGTTTATCGAATCAGCCCCAAATTCCTCAATTCGTTCAACAGGCGTTCCTTGTGGATCGGCTTGGTCAGGAACGCGTCGCACATCCGGTCATAGACGGCGATCAGGGTCTTCATGTCGTTCAAGGCCGTGGTCATCACGATTTTCGCCTCGTGGGCCCCCGCCTCGCGCTCCAAGGCGCGCATCCGCTCAAGGGCGTCCCGACCGTCCATCACCGGCATCATGATGTCCAGGCAGATGAGGTCGTACGGCTCCTTTTCGGCCAAGGACAGGCGGACAGCCTCCACCGATTCCCCGCCGTGCACCGCGACGTGACAGGATCCATAGCCTTTCAGGATCTCCTGAAGCAGGACCCTGCTGACGAAATCGTCTTCAACGATCAAGGTTTTCACGGCGCTACCCCTTTCATTCCGATTAGAGTTTGAAAACCTTCTCGAGTTCAATCGCGAGGGAGGCCCGGCGCTCCCGCACCCTCGCGCAAGCCCGTTCCAATTCCAAGCTCGTCCCGCCTCGGGCGGCCTCCCGTAAACCCTCGGCGGCCGCCTGAAGCTCGCTCCCGCAGACTTCCTCCGCCGCCCTGGCAAGGGCAGACGCGGCCCGTGCGGCTTCCTCACGGCCCCCGCTTCGGAGGGCCTCTTCGGCCTCGGCCAGGCTCGCCGCCGATTCCCCGAGGAAACCCCTCGCCCTAGCGGCGGCGGCGTCCCGATCGCCCCGCATCCGATCCAAAAAAAGCTGGAGCCCGAAGGCCGGCGCCGGCGCCGCCGTTCCCCGTTGAAGCCAGCGCTGAACGGTTTCCGTGAGCGCCTTGGGTGCGACCGGTTTGGCGAGGTAATCGTCCATCCCCGCCTCGAGGCAGCGTTGACGGTCCCCTTCCAACGCGTGCGCCGTCAGGGCCACCACCGGAATCCCAGGATTCAGGACCCCGGATTCCGGCATCCGCAGTTGTCGCGTCGCTTCCAGGCCGTCGAGTTCCGGCATTTGCACGTCCATCAGCACTAAATCGTAGGGTTGCTCCCTGAGCGCTTTCAGGGCCTCCCGTCCGTCGGCCACCGCCTCCACGGTCAACCCCAGCTTCCGAAGAATCCCCAAGGTCACCGCCTGGTTCGTCGGATTGTCTTCGGCCAACAAAATCCGGGCCCCTTTGGGCTGGGGCCCAGCCGGACTTTCCGGCCGTTTTTGAGGCGAACCGCTTGCGCGCGGAACCGGAGACTGGAACACCCTATCCAGGAGCGTATCGAGGTCCCGCGAACGCGCCGGCTTCACCAGAACGGGCCCCGCCACGCCAACGTCTTCGGCCATCGAGGGCGGTCCCGATTCGATCTCCCCCATCAAGGCCCAAGGCAGGCCCAGCAAGGGCTCCTCCTTTAGGGTCCGCGCCCAAGTGTCCAAATCCCGGCCCAAGGACTTCGCGTCCGCGAGCGCGAAGTCATAGCCTTTGCCCGTCCGGGCCGCCCGTTTCAATTCCTCCAGCGCCGCTTCCGTTTCTCCGACCCCGTTGACGCGCAGACCCCGGGTCTCCAGCTGAACCGACAAGGCTTCCCGGCTGCCACGATGGGCCTCCAGGAGCAGGACGCTTCGGCCTGCTCCTGGACCCGCCTTTAAAACCGCCGGCGCCGCCTGGCGGGTTTCGAAACACGCCGTGAACCAGAATTCGGACCCCTCCCCGGGTCGGCTTTCCACGCCGACCGATCCGCCCATGAGCTCCGCCAGCTGTTTGACGATCGCCAACCCCAAACCGGTGCCGCCGAACCTGCGCGTGGTCGAGGCGTCGACCTGGGTGAATTTGTCGAACAGGATGCCCACTTTATCCGCAGGAATCCCGATTCCCGTATCGCGGACCGAAAAGCGCAGCAGGCAGAATCGGTCGCCCCGTTCCGCGGTGGAAATCCGGACCCGCACCTCACCAGAGGCGGTGAATTTCACCGCGTTTCCCACGAGGTTCGTCATGATCTGCCGTAACCTTCCGGCATCCCCGCGCAATTCCCGGGGCACATCCGGGTCGAAGGCGCAGGAAAAATCGAGACCTTTCCTCTGTGCCGAAACCGCCATGGAAGCGGCGAATTCGTCCAAAAACGTCTCCAAAGAAAAGTCCGCATCCTCCAACACCAGGCGTTTGGCCTCGATCTTCGAAAAATCCAGGATATCGTTGATCAATTCCAGGAGCGCCTCCCCGCTGGCGGAGACCATCTCGGCATAACGCCGTTGCTCGGGGCTCAACTGGCTTTCCAAAAGGAGCCCGGTCATGCCGATGATTCCGTTCATGGGCGTCCTGATCTCATGGCTCATGTTCGCGACGAATTCGCTTTTGGCCTGGGACGCCGCTTCGGCTTTGGCCGCGAGTTCGTTGGCGCGGGCGGTGGCGGCCTCGAGGCGCAAATTCGTTTCCACCATGCGTCGTTCGGCTTTCCTTCGCTCCGTCACGTCCTCAAACAGGAAAAATCTCCCCGACATGGTCCCGGAAGGCGGGCGCATCGGCGCGGAGAAGCGGCGGATATGCCTGCCGTCCTTGAGGGCGAGGACGGCTTCGTCGGAGCCCTCCTCCTGCCCCCCGGCGGCGCCCCCTAAAAAGCGCTCAAAAGCCCCCGGCTCCGCGAGTTTTTCGTCGACGCGTCGAGCGATCCCGGCGGCGTCCGCCTCGCCGGCCAGGATTTCAGACTCGATCGAGTCCAGGCCCAAAATCTCCACAAAACGACGGTTGGCGAACAGGACGGCCCCGTTGTTCCCGGAAATCGCCAAGAACCCCATCGGCGAAGCCTCCGCCATGAGGTTCATCAAGCGCGTCCGCCATTCAAGCTTGTCGGCCTCCTCCTTTTGGGCGCTGACGTCCCGGTAGGTGACGAGCATGCCGCCGACGACAGGATCGTGGAGCAGGTTCGTTGCGGTGACCCGCACCGGTCGGTAACTCCCGTCCTTGCAACGTAGACGGTATTCAAGCGTCACCGTCTTGCCTTCCCCGGACAGGAGTTCCTGGTGGCGTTCGGCCACGCCTTTTAGGTCTTCGGGGTGGATATACGCCGCCCCGGGGGTTCCCTGGAGCTCCTCGGGCGTCCATCCGAACCAACGCACGATATTCGCTGAAACCGTCCGCACGGCCATGTCCGGTCCTACCACGGCGATGACATCGGCGCTGTTCAAAAGCAGAGCGTTCAAACGGCGTTCGTTTTCGAGCAAAAGCTGGTCCGTGCGTTTGCGTTCGGTGATGTCTTCCTTGATCGCGGCGTAATGGGAGATCGCCCCGTTCTCGTTGCGGATGGGCGTGATCAAGGCCCGTTCCCAAAACAAAGTGCCGTCCTTGCGCTTGTTCAAAAAATCGCCTTCCCAATTCCCCCCCGAGCTGATCACCGCCCACAGGCGTTCGTAATCCGTGACCCCCGGTCGGTCGGCCTTGAGGATGCGCGGATTCTTGCCCAAGGCTTCGGCCTCGGTATAACCGGTGGATTTGGTGAAAGCCGCATTGACGAATTCGATCGTCCCGTGGCGGTCGGTGATGACGATGGACGCGTGGCTTTGGGCGACGACTTGGGCCAGCTTCCGGCGTTCCGCTTCTTCCCTTCGCAATTCGTTGGAATCGTGGATCACCGCAAACAGCACCGCGTTGCGTCCGCTGTGGATCGCGGTCGATGCGACCTCCACTTTGCGCAAGGTCCCGTCCGCCAAGCGGTGGACGAATTCCCGACGCAGGGGTTCTCCCCGTTGAATCCCCTTCAACACGGCTAAAATCTGCTCGGGAGGCGTCGGATTCAGGTCCGGAACCCCCATGCGCTCCAATTTGCTTTGCGGAAATCCGTAGAAGGCGACCGCCGCGTTATTGGCCGCAAGAATGGACCCGTCCTCCGGGTCGATCAGGAGCATCGCCAAGGGATTGTTCCGGAAAAATGTGCTGTTCGCCCAACGCGAAGCCAAAGGCTCCCGGGATTTGTAGGCGACATACGCCAAAAGAGCCGCCACCGCGAAGGCGAGCCCTCGGCCGCCCGCATCGATGTTGCCCATCGCGCAGGCGCATGCCACCGCCCCGCCGGCGCCGGCGAACGCCAGCGCCCTCACGAAACTCCGAATGGGGCTTGAAGTCATGCGGGGAACTCCCCCTCTTCCTATAGATGCGTCCCCTCCACTTCCCGACTTCCGAAGCGGGAGCGTGGGAAGAGGCTCCCACTCTGAATGCAAAAGCTATGCCTCTTACGGTGCAAGCCAAAGACGCCCGCGGGGCCCGTACCCGTAAAGCAGGCCATTCGCTTTTCCCAAGGGATGACGCGTTTTTCACTCGAAGAGACTTCGGAACGCAGAAGCGGGCTCCTGAACCCAGGAAAAACCTGTTTTTCGAAAACGTTTTCACCTCTCTTTAACGGAATTCAAAATCCATTGTCTCATGCCATCAGACTCCGGGCCCGCGGTGCCGTGCACGTTTCCCGGTTTTAACAATCTTAAAAACGCTGGATTCCCAATCCAACGCCGCGAGACCTTGCTCCGCCTCAAGCTTTCTCTCCATGGCACGGCCCTTGCACTTTCTCCCGACGCTTGTCCCCTTTCGCATGCCGAGGAGCCTCGTGCAGGAGCCCAACCCAGAATCGTCCCCCGCAACTGAAATCCGGGAACTCTCACGTCTCGCGAACGCGTCCGGGCCGGACGATGCCCGCGCATTCGCGACGGTGGCGGGCCGATTTTTGGCATGGCTGGAACGCCACGGCGACCCTTCCCTTCAAGCGCTCCGGCCTCCTTTGGTCCAGGCATTAAAAGAGAGCGACAACGGGGAAGCTTCCGCACCCGGCCACGCCTTGCTGATGCAAGCTCTCGCCCGTTCCTCGGAATCCCTGGCGTGCATCCAGCCCAGCGAAACGGAAGCCCCTCCTTCTCCCACCCCCACCCAGGCCTCCTTAAAAGAGACCGCGCCCCTTCCCTTTAAGATCGCCCCGGACGACCTTCCCCTCTTCCAGGACTTCCTCTTGGAAGGGGACGAACACCTTCAAAGCATCGAAACCAATCTGCTCAGTCTCACCCAAGGGGAAGCCTGGGACGTCATGGCGGTTTTTCGTCCCTTCCATACCTTAAAGGGAATCTTCGGTTTCATGAACCTGAAGGCCCTGACGGATCTCGCCCACGCCGCCGAAGCCCTTTTGGAGCCGCACAAAAGCGGCAAAAGCCGCCCCACTCCGGAGCAGGTGAACCTTCTGCTCAAAGCGGCGGATCTGATCCGGGCCCAGACCCGCAAAATCGGCGAAGGCATCGCAAACTCCGCATTCGACGTGCTCCCCACGGGAGAATTGCAGGCGGAATTACGGAAAACCCTCGGCCCCGCCAAAGAGGGCCCGCGCTTCGAACCTCTGGTCAGCGTTCCGGCCTCAATCCTGGAACCCGTTTCCCCGGAATTGGAACACGGATCCGAACCCGCCAAAACACACGGGGGAACCGGCTCCGAAAGCATGGTCAAGGTCCGCACCGACAAGCTCGACAAACTCATCGACATGGTCGGCGAATTGGTGATTTCCCAATCGATGGTCTCGCAGGATCCGAGCCTTTCCGACGGCAAACAGTACGGACTGCAGCGCAAAGTCGGCCAAGTCTCGAAAATCCTCCGGGAACTGCAATCGTTGAGCATGGGGATGCGCATGGTGCCGATGAAACCCCTCTTCCAGCGCATGGCCCGCGTCGTCCACGACGTCTCCGCGAAAACCGGAAAAGAAGTCGTCCTTCAAACCGCGGGCGAAGAAACCGAAATCGACCGGACCATGGTCGATTCCCTGGCGACCCCCTTGATCCACCTGCTGCGCAACGCCATCGACCACGGCCTGGAAACCCCGGCCGAACGCGCCGCCACCGGAAAAAAATCAACCGGCACCGTGTCCTTAAAGGCGCTCCATTCCGATTCGGACGTCATCATCGAAGTCGCCGACGACGGCAAAGGCCTGAACCTGAAAAAAATCCTCGCCAAAGCCCAGGAAAAAGGGATCGTCGGCCCCGCTGAAAAGCTTCGGGAAAGCGAAATCGTCGACCTGATCTTCAAACCCGGATTTTCAACGGCGGATCAGGTCACCGACGTTTCCGGACGTGGGGTGGGTATGGACGCCGTGCGCCAAAGCATCGAAGCGATGAAAGGGCGCGTCGAAGTCCGTTCCGTCGAAGGCAAAGGCTGCGTCTTCACGCTCCGGCTCCCGCTGACCTTGGCGATCACCGACGGAATCCTCATGCGGGTGGGTTCCGAGCGCTACGTCATGCCGACCGCGAATATCCACATCACCCTCAAGGGCGAACCCGACACCGTCTTTACGGTCGCGGGTTCGGGGGAAATGGTCCGCTTCAAGGGCGAAATGATCCCCATTTTCCGCCTGCACCGCCTGTTCGCGGTGAAAGGCGCCAAGGAATCGCTTGTTGAGGGCCTCCTCGTCGTCGTCGGGGACGGCCACCAGCGTTGCGCGCTGCTGGTGGACGAATTGCTCGGCCAGCAGCAGGTGGTTACCAAGAGCTTGGGCGACGGCATCGGCAAAATCGGAGGAGTGGCAGGCGGGGCTATTCTAGGGGACGGCCGGGTGGGCCTGATCCTGGATCCGCAAGGCATCTCCAGCCTCGCGCGCGCGAACCAAACCCAGGAACTTCAGGCCGTCGGGGCCTGACCCTCAAGGAGCGTCCATGACGACCGAGTCCCTCGAACACTCCGGCCTCCACACAAGCGCCGACGCCCGCGCCGGGAAATACCTCACCTTTTTCCTGAACACCGAGGAATACGGACTGGGAATCCTCAAAGTCCAGGAAATCATCGGCCGCCAGCCGATCACTCCGGTACCCCGGACCCCCAGCTATATCCGGGGGGTCATCAACCTGCGCGGCCGCATCATCCCCATCATGGACCTCAAACGCAAATTCGACATGGGGGACACCACCCTCACCGAAGAGTCCTGCATCATCGTCACCCAGACCGTCGGGGTCATGATGGGCGTCCTGGTCGATAAAGTGTCCGAAGTGCTCAATATCAACGGCCAGGATATCGAAGATACCCCAAGTTTCGGGACCGCCGTGGACACCGCGTTTCTCTTGGGTGTCGGTAAGACTGGGGACCGCGTCAAACTGCTCCTGGACATCGACCGGACCGTCACCGGTGAAACCCTGAACGACCTCAAAAAGGCGGCCGGGCAAATCTGAGCCCTCGCCCAACCGGAACCCATCCCCGGGCCGAAGCCGTCCCGGAGCGAACGACAGCGCATACCGCGCCCCACGGAGGAAAAGCCATGGATTTTCTCAACAACCTCTCAATCCGCGCCAAGTTGGTCAGCGGATTCGTTTTCATCGCCCTTTTGGTCGCATTCACCGCCGCCACCGCGCACCAAGGCATGCAGAGCCTTGCCGCCGCCAACGATGGGCTCTTCCAAAAACGGGTCCTGCCCGAGCAGCAGCTCCTGCATGCTGAGCGGGAGCTCGCCGGCATCCGCGGAAACGTCTACAAAATGATCCTGCTGCCTTCGGAGGCGATCCGGGATCAACGCGAAGTGGAAGTCGGCATCAACTCGGTGGACCGGGGCCTCGACACCCTCAAGGGCTCCATTGCCGCCACCGAAGCGAGGGATCTCGAGGACGTCTCCAAAGCTTGGGACCTTTACAAACACGAAGTGGGCGATTGTGTCGCCCTTATCCGGGGAGGGAAAACGCCCGAAGCCCTCGAAAAAATAAAGGAGGGCGGCTCCACCGGCGTCGCCCGCGGCGCGCTCACCGCCGCGATCGACAGCCTGACGGACATGGACGTCAAGAATGCCGGGCTGGAGAACGAAAAGGCCGCCGCCGCCTTTAGCCGCTCGAACACGAACAATCTGATCACGGCCGCCGTCGCCCTCGCCGCCGCCTTGTTCCTTTCTCTGCTACTCTCCTCGGCCATCGCCTCCCCGCTCAGTCGGACGGTCGAGGCGCTTCAAGAAATGGCCAAAGGGCATTTTTCGAACCGCCTGAAGCTGCGTCGCAAGGACGAAATTGGAGCCATAGCCGCCGCCATGGACGCTTTCAACGAGGAAATGCAGAAGACGATCGTCACCACGGTCCAAAAAATCGGCGATGGCGATCTTTCCACGGAAGTGACCGCCAAAGACGCCCAGGACGAGCTCTCCCCCGCCATCGCCGCGACGATCGCCAACCTCAGGGCGCTAAGCGCCGAAGCCGAGAAACTCCGGGCCGCCGCCGTCGAGGGCCGCCTTTCCACCCGGGGCGACGTGCAGGGATTGAAAGGCGCCTATAAGGACATCGTCTCGGGCGTGAACCAGACGCTCGACGCCGTCATCGGCCCCCTGAACGTCGCCGCCGGTTATGTCGACCGCATTTCCAAGGGCGACATCCCTCCCAAGATCACCGACCCCTACAACGGCGACTTCAACACCATCAAGAACAACCTCAACCAGTGCATCGACGCCGTGAACCTGCTCGTCGCCGACGCCGCCGTCCTCAGCCGCGCCGCCGTCGAAGGCAAGCTTGCCACCCGCGCCGACGCCTCGAAGCACCAGGGCGACTTCCGCAAGGTCGTCCAGGGCGTCGACGACACGCTCGACGCCGTCATCGGACCCCTGAACGTCGCCGCCGGCTATGTCGACCGCATCTCCAAGGGCGACATCCCCCCCAAGATCACCGACTCCTACAACGGCGATTTCAACACCATCAAAAACAATCTCAATCAGTGCATCCAAGCGGTGAACCTGTTGGTCGCCGACGCGGCTATGCTCAGCCAAGCCGCCGTTGAAGGCAGGCTCGAGACCCGCGCCGACGCCGCGCGCCACGGTGGAGATTTCCGGAAAATTGTCGAGGGCGTGAACAAGACGCTCGACGCGGTGCTCGATCCCATCGCCGAAGCAGCGGGGGTGCTCGATCGTATCGCGGCCAAAGACGTCACCGCCCGGGTGAAGGGCGATTACAAAGGCGGGCACGCCAAGATCAAGGACGCCATCAACGCGGCGGCCGAAAACCTGGACACCAGCCTCCGCCAGGTCGCCATCAGCGCCGACCAGGTCGCGTCCGCGACCTCCCAAATCGCCGCCGGCAACCAATCCCTCGCCCAGGGTTCCAGCGAGCAGGCGTCCTCCATCGAGGAAGTTTCCAGCAGCCTCCAGGAAATGGCGTCCATGACGCGCCAAAGCGCCGGGAACGCCAAGGAAGCCCGCTTGGTGGCGGAACAAGCCAAAGGCGCCGCCGACAAGGGCATGGCGTCCATGGCCGAAATGTCCGAGGCCATCAACAAGATCAAGGAATCCTCGGACGCGACCGCCAAGATCGTCAAAACCATCGACGAAATCGCCTTCCAGACCAACCTCCTGGCGCTGAACGCCGCGGTCGAAGCGGCCCGAGCCGGCGAGGCGGGCAAAGGATTCGCCGTCGTGGCCGAAGAAGTCCGCAACCTGGCCATGCGCTCGGCCGAGGCGGCCAAAAACACGGCCGATCTCATCGAAGGCGCGGTCCGCAACGCCGAAGCGGGCGTCTCCTTGAACCAACAGGTGCTCGGCAACTTCAAGGAGATCAACGAACGTTCCTGCAAGGTCGCGGAAGTGGTCGCCGAAATCGCCGCCGCCAGCGAACAGCAGGACACCGGTATCACCCAGGTCAACAAGGCCATGGAGCAGTTGTCCCAAGTCACCCAACAAAACGCGGCCAACGCCGAGGAAAGCTCCAGCGCCGCCGAAGAACTCGGCTCCCAGAGCGAAGAAATGCGGACCATGGTCGCCACCTTCACGATCACCGGCGGTTCCGAACTGCTGGGGGCTTCGCGATCGCCGAAAGGCGGCGCCAAGCCGCAGGCTGGGGTCGCGCGGCCCGCAGGAAACGCCAAGCCGGATCCGAGGGCAGCGCTTCCCTTGGACGAAGCCGATCAACGTATCCTGAAAGGTTTCTAAAGACGTTCCGGCGGCCCGACCGCTCCGTCACGCGGCCCAGGCCCCCGGAGATCCCGTACCACCCCGAGGGGGGCGGTCCCTCCCCCAACGCCCTCCTCGGCCCCTTTTCGAAGCTTCCGGCGGCCCGACCGCTCCGTCACGCGGCCCAGGCCCCCGGAGATCCCGTACCACCCCGAGGGGGGCGGTCCCTCCCCCACCGCCTCCCTCGGCCCCCTTTCGAAGCTTCCGGCGGCTCGACCGCTCCGTCACGCGGCCCAGGCCCCCGGAGATCCCGTACCACCCCGAGGGGGGCGGTCCCTCCCCCACCGCCCCCCTCGGCCCCTTTTGACAGGCCCCGTGGCCTCGCACTCAGCAGGTCGGTCGAATGGCAACCCTCACCCTCCCCGATGGCGCCCTGGATCCCTCAACGCTCGCGCACCTCACCGAGAACGATTTCCGAAGGGTGCAGCGGATGCTTTCCAAACTCAGCGGGATGAACCTGCTGGAAGGCAAAGAGGATCTGGTCAAGGCCCGGCTCCAAAAGCGTCTTCGGGCCACAAAAATCAAGACTTTCAAGGAATACCTCGACACCATCGAAGCCGAGCCTTCCGGGGCGGAAACGCGCAACTTTATCGATGTGCTCACCACCAATCTCACCAGTTTTTTCAGGGAAAAAGAGCACTTCGACTTTATCGCCTCCGAAATCCTTCCCCGCCAAAAAAACCGAAGTCTGACCATCTGGAGCGCCGGTTGCTCGACCGGCGAGGAACCCTATTCCATCTCGATGTTCCTGTTGGAAACGCTGCCGGACCCCGGAGCCTGGGATATCCGCATTTTGGCGACCGACATCAGTACGCGGGTGCTCGCCCACGCCCAAGAAGGCGTCTTCCCGAAGGAAAGCGTCTCCAGCCTATCGCCCGCCCAACGCCAGCGGCACTTCCAGGAATGCGGAGGCGTCCCGCCCACATGGCGCATTTCCCCGGCGACGGCGGCGCCCATCCGCTTCGCTCGCTTGAACCTCATGGGCGAATGGCCGATGCGCGGACCCTTTGACCTGATTTTCTGCCGAAACGTCATGATCTATTTTGACAAAGCGGTGCAGGAACGCTTGGTCCTCCGGTATTGGGACCTGCTCCGTCCTGGGGGGCACCTGTTGGTGGGACATTCCGAAAGCCTCTCGGGGCTCCGTACCCCCTACCGCTACGTCCGCCCCGCCGTTTATCAGCGCGGCTCCGCTTCAGCGGCGGGACGCCCGTGATGAACGTCGTCGGCATCGGAGAGTGGAAAGCCACCTCCCAAGCGGACGCCCAAATCATCACCCACGCCCTGGGAAGCTGCCTGGGAATCACTGCCTACGATTTCGTCGCCCGCGTCGGCGGAATGGTCCACGTCATGCTGCCCCAACCCGGCGTCGGAGCCGCCGAAGACGCCATTTCCCATCCAGGCAAATACGTGGGCCCGGGACTGGAGGCCTTGCTCGGCGAGTGCCTTCGTCTCGGGGCCAAGAAGGAGCATCTTGTGCTCACCGCGGCGGGCGGAGCCGCCATCCAGAGCGTCGAAGCCGAGGATTATTTTCAGATCGGAAAACGCAACATCGCCCAGCTCCGCAAAGTGCTTTGGGCCTCGGGACTTCTCCTGAAAGCCCAGGACGTGGGCGGCTCCATCCCGCGCACGCTCGTCCTCGACATGTCCACGGGCGAAGTCACCGTCAAATCCGGGGGGCAGGACCGCCCGCTCCTCAAAGGCGTCGCTCCGGGAGGCCCACTGTGAGTTTGAATGTGCTCGTCGTCGACGATAGCTTCGTCATGCGCGAAATGATCATCCGGACCTTGCGCGCCAGCGGCCTGCCCATCGGCGCGATCCGGGAGGCCCGTAACGGCAAGGAAGCGCTCGAAGCCCTCGAAACGGAATGGATGGACTTGGCCCTCGTCGACGTCAACATGCCCGTCATGAACGGCGAAGAATTCCTGGAGAAAGTCCGCGCTTCGGAAAGCCTCCGCGGCCTGCCTGTCGTGGTGGTCTCCTCGGAGAGCTCCCCAAAGCGCATTGAACGCCTCAAATCCAAAAACGTCGAATTCATCCATAAGCCCTTCACGGCCGAGGAACTGAGGGACGCGGTTATTCCTCTGGTGGGCGTGACTGACGCGCCCATCGTCGAACGTCAGCTCCTGGACGTCGCCGCGGAATCCATGGAAAAAATGTGTTTCCTCGTCCCGGCCGAAGGCCCCGGCCCGATCCCGGAAAAGGCGCCCCCTCTGGAAGCGGCCACCGAGGTGCGTTTTCGGGGCCCCCGGCAAGGGCGTCTCATCGTGGCCGCCGACAGCGGTCTCTATGCCACCTTGGCGGCGAATATGCTCGCTTTGGACGAGGCGGATCCCCGCCAAAGGCAGGACGCCCTCGGGGAAATGGCGAACGTGATCTGCGGAAACCTCGTGCCCCTCCTGGGCGCGGAACGCGGGGACTTCGAGCTGGAGGCTCCCGTCCCGGCGGCTCCCCAGCCGCTAGGAGCGAACCTGGCCGACCTTGAAACGAGCCTTTTGTTCGACGAAGGCTACCTCACCTTGGCGCTATGCCTGGACCGCCGCCCGGAGGCTTGAGGTGATCCGTGTGCTTGTCATCGACGATTCGGCGCTGGTCCGCAAAATGCTCACCGATGAGCTCGGTAAATTCGACGACATCCAGGTGGTCGGCGGAGCTGTCGACCCCTACGTCGCCCGCGACAAAATTCTGGCTCTCAAGCCCGACGTCCTGACCCTGGACCTGGAAATGCCGCGCATGGACGGTTTGACGTTCCTGGCGAAGCTGATGAAGCACCACCCCTTGCCCGTCATCGTAGTGTCCTCGGTCGCCCCTGAAAACAGCCGGAATACGGTCAAAGCGCTCGCCCTGGGCGCCTTCGAAGTCATCCAAAAGCCCGGTTCGGCGCTTTCCACACCCGATATCGCCCGACAACTCGTCCGCTCGATCCGCGCCGCGGCCTCGGCCAAAATCCAGCCGCTGGCCTTGCCCTCGGCAGGCGCCCCGCCACCCGCCCCCACCCCCATTCGCGGATCGGACTCTCCCCTGACCACGACGCACAAAGTCGTCGCTCTCGGGGCCTCGACCGGAGGCACCCAGGCGATCGAGGCCCTGATTCGCGTCCTGCCCGCGGATTTCCCGGGGATGGTTGTGGTCCAGCACATGCCCGCTCAATTCACCGAAGCGTTCGCCCAGCGCCTGGATACCCTGGGAGCGCTTCGGGTGCTCGAAGCCCGCGAGGGGGACCAGGTCCTTCCCGGAAGGGTCCTGATCGCCCCTGGAGGCATCCACATGGAGCTGTCCAGGAGCGGGGCCTTCTATTCGACGCATCTGCTTCGGGGCGAACCCGTGCACCACCAGATACCCGCCGTAGACATCCTTTTCGATTCGGTGGCCCGGCAGGCGGGAGGCAACGCCATCGGCGTTCTTCTGACGGGGATGGGCGCCGACGGGGCCCGGGGACTGTTGACCATGCGCGAGGCCGGCGCCTGGACGCTCGCCCAGGACGAAGCCAGTTCCGTCGTTTGGGGAATGCCGGGAGAGGCGGTGCGTATGGGTGCGGCCTGCGAAATGGCCTCCCTTCAGGACATGCCCCGGGCGATGGCGGCAGCCTTGCGCCGTTCGGAACCCGCACCGCCGCCGGGACCGCCCAAAACCCGTCCGTAATTTTCCTTCCCCGAGGATAAAAAAAAGGGGCGCCGTGGAGGCGCCCCTTTTTCGATTTCCTGCCTAGGCGGCCTTGAAACGGAACCGGCCAATCAAGGCGTCCAGCCTGCCCGCCATCGCGTGCAAATCCCCGGAAGCCCGTTTTAGCTCCGCCGCCTCGTCCGCGTTTTCCCGGGTCGCCTTGGCGATGCCGGCCATGTGCCTCCGCACCTCTTCGGTGCCGTCCGCGGCGTTATGGATGTTCTTGGAAATGTCCTGCGTGGTCACGCTTTGCTCCTCGACGGCGCTGGCGATGCCGTTTTGGTAGCCGTTGATCTTTTCGATGTTCCCGGAAATCTTCCCCAGCACCGCCACGGTGTCCGAACTGGATTTTTGGATCGCCCCGATCTTGGAACCGATATCCTCGGCCGTCTTCGCGGCGGCCCGGGCCAATTCCTTGACTTCGGAAGCGACCACGGCGAAGCCCTTGCCGGCTTCCCCGGCGCGCGCGGCTTCCACCGTTGCGTTCAACGCCAAAAGATTGGTCTGCTGGGCGATGCCCGTGATGGCCTTGGCCGCCTCGTTGATCTCGTGGGAGCTTTCCCAGAGCTTGCGGACCGTCTCATCGGCGTCGCGCATCAAGCGCACCCCTTCGGAAGCGATCCCGGCGGCCGAAGAGGCGGAACCCGCGATTTCCTTGATCGAAGCGTTCATCTCCTCGGTCGCCGAAGCCATGGTATGGACGTTCGAGTTGATCTGGCCCGCCACCGAGTCCAGGACCCCGACTTCCTCCGAAGAGGAGCGGGCCCCGGCCTGCATCGCGTCCGCTAGTTGATCCAAATTTTGGGACGCCTGGTTCAATTCCGCGGCGTTGCGCCCAAGAGCGGACATGTCGGCGCAAAGAGCCTCCAAAAGGCGGTTGATGCCTTGCGCCGCCCGTCCCATGGGGTCCTCGCCTTCAAACGCCACCCGCACCATAAGGTCGCCGCCCGCCGCAGCCTGGACGCAGCTCAGGACCTGATCCACTTTCGCCTGCAATTCCCCCAAGTGGGCCTTTTCCGTCGCCCGAAGGGCCTGGGCCTTTTCCTCTTCCTCGGCGAGGGCGTTCCAATCGACCTGCTCCCGGCGGAATGTCCGCGTCAGCCCTTCCGCCGTTCGGTTGAACGCCGTTGCCAACGCCCCGATTTCGTTGTTTTCGCGGACTTGCACCCTTTTGCCCAAATCCCCTTTGGACAAACGGTCCAAGGAAACGGACATTTCGGCCAGCGGCTCCAAAACTCCGACGATCAGGCTGCGCGTCAGCCACAAGACGACCACCAAAGCGATCAATTCCATGGCCACCGAAAATCGGACACCAAACGTCGAAGACAGACCCTTGCCGAACAGGTTTTCCTGGTTTGCCACCACCCTTTGGCGGAGGACCTCCCGATACTCCGAAGTCGCCTTTTCAAACGGGGGTGTTGTGTCCTTGAGATGGTTGAAATAGAGGTCCTGGGCCGGCGCCGTTCCTTTTTTTTTCGCGGCGTCGGAAAACAAATCGTCGAAGCGCGTTTGAATGAAATCCAGCCCGCTGGATAGGCGTTGAATGGCATCGCTGTCCTCGGGCTTCGCGCCCGTTTTAAGCTCCTCCAGCGCTTTTCGAGCCTCAGCCATATAGGAAACCACGAAGTCGTGGTTCTTCGCGTCCTGCATCATGCAGAAGGTTTTGCCCCTTGAAACCGCCAGCTGGAAGTTGTCGTTCAATTCGCTCAATGCCTTGGACTGGGCGTCCGTCGTGGCGACCCGGCTCAACCCAAGGCCGATATAGATCGTCACAAAACAGAGCAGGACCGCCAAGACTCCGACCCCAGTGATCGAAGTGAGGATTCGGTTCTTTATGGAATGCTGCATATGGACTCCCGCATCGACGCGTCCCCCGACAAAACGGCAACCGTTTCCGCGTTTGGTTTCGGTTGAACCGGAAACAATCTTGAAAGAATCGCCCCTAAAGTCCGAAAAATCCTTTGGGACCCTGCACCGCCCCCCCAGGACCCCTTTTCCCACATCTTAAGGGACACGACCGTTCTCGGCCCGAGTCCGACGGCGGGCCCCGAAGTCCCAGAACCCCTTAAGTTCCGTTGAATTCTTCCGAAAGCTTTCTCAAGTCAGAGTCTCACCGCGCCAGGAGGGTGGTCCCATGTACGTATCCAAAGTAAGCCCCACAGGCAAGGAACGGGTGATGAAACCCGAAGACGTCATCATCTCCAAGACCGACCTCCGGGGCATCATCACCTATTGCAACGACATTTTCGTCGAATACGCCCAAATGGAGACCTCCGTCCTCTACGGTTCACCGCACAGCATCATCCGGCACCCGGATATGCCGCGGGCGGTCTTCAAACTCCTGTGGGACGAGGTGCAGGCCGGGCGGGAGCTTTTCGCCTTCGTCAAAAATCTAGGGGCGGACGGGGCGCATTATTGGGTGTTCGCCCAGATCATCCCGGAAATCGCCGAGGGACGCACCGTGGGGTATTTCAGTTTCCGCAGGGCCCCCCGCCGAGCGGCCCTTCCCGTCCTTGAAACCCTCTACGAAAAAATGCGTTCCGAGGAAAAACGCCTCGGTGGCGCCGCCGGAATGGAAGCCTCCCTGAAGCTTCTGATGGATACCGCCCGTTCCAAGAACAAGAGCTACGAGGAATTGATTCTGGAACTTCAGGGAGCCTGACATGAAGCGAATCTTAGCCAATTTCATCCGCAAACTCTCGCCCCTTTGGCTTTATCCCACGGCGCTCGGCTCCGCCCTGCTGACGCTCCTGCTCCTAGGGGGGCCCCTGTTCGGAGGGCACGCCTTCGCGGAACGCGTCTGGGGCCGGACCTTCGCCTGGGCGCTCCTGGCTTTCACCGTCACGGTCTCCGGGGTCGCCTGGATAAGGGCACAGGCCATTTTTTCGGAAGCCCGGGAAACGCTGAAACGCGTGCGCCAAGGCGACCTGCTTCCCCGCTTGAGCTTCTTCGGTTCCAGCGGAATCGGGGCGCTCGCCCGTGATTTCAATATCACGCTGGACAATCTGGCCCTGGGCATCGCCCGGGTGAAGACGGATTGGAGGGAGCTATCGCGGGACTTGGAGCGCGCGATCCGGAACTCGCACATGCTGGAGAACACCCAGACCGCGTTCGTCTTTTACGACGCCGACGGCAGGCTCGCTTTCGCCAACCGCGCGGCCCAAATCATGATCCGCGAGCGCGGCGCGGTTCTTGGATTCCGCACCGGTGAGCTCCAAGGCCGCACCCTGGAGGGCCTCCATCCGGGCCTCGCCGAATCGGGTAAGCCGCTGTTGGATCCGGCCCGGCTTCCCCAATCGATCCGGCTCCGAAACGGCGCCGAAGTCCTCGATTTCGAGGGCAACGGCATCCGGACCCAACGCGGCGTTTTCGCGGGGACGCTCATGCGCATCGCCGTCGTCACCGAACGCGTCGCCCCGGAAGAGCGGGAACGCCTCCAAAGCGAGCGTAACCGCCGTCTCTTGGAACAGCTCAACCACCAAATCGTCAGCCTCCGGGAGGCCTCGGACGCCTTGGAAGGCGCCGGCAAAGAGCTCAAGACCGCCACGGATCACTCCAATCAACGCGCCGGCTCCGCGGCGGGCCAAAGCGGGCAGGTTTCCGAGTTCACCATCCAGGTCGCCGCCGCTATGGAAGAAATGAGCGCGACCGTGGGTGAAATCTCCAAAAACGCCAGCAGCGCCGCCCAGGTCGCCAGCGACGCCTCCAAGCTTGCCGACAAGGCCGTCGGCACCGTGGAACTGCTTTCGGGCTCCTCCAACGAAGTCGGCGAGATCATCGACACCATCAGCGCCATCGCCCAGCAGACCAACCTTCTCGCTTTGAACGCCACGATCGAGGCGGCCCGGGCCGGGGCCGCCGGCAAAGGCTTCGCCGTGGTGGCGAACGAAGTCAAGGAACTCGCCCAACAGACGAGCAAGGCGACGGAGGATATCCGAAAAAAAATCCAGACCATCCGCGAACACAGCGAAGCCACGGTTTCCGCGGTCGGGGAAATCGGCTCCATCGTCGGCAACATCAACACCGCCCAGATCGGGATCGCCGGGGCCGTGGAGGAACAGAGCGTCACCATCGCCGAGATCAACCGCAACATCTCCCAGGTCGCGCAGGGCAGTCAGGTCATCGCCGCGGATTTGAAGGAAATCAGCCAATTGATGAACGCCAATCAGCGCCGCGCTGATGTCGCCTTGAAATCCGCCAGCGATTTGGCTCAAATCACCCAAGAGATCAATCGCGCCATGAAAGACAGCAGCGGCAAGGGCTGAAAGCCCTTGCCGCCGATCCCAACGCACCCAAAGGCCGAGCGACTGCCCGGCCTTTGCTTTGGGCATAGTGGTGCCGGCGCCCAAGCCGATGCGGAACTTCCCGCATCCCTTCCCCATTCGTTTTATTCGAACACCTAGATCCGCCCCCCCTATCGCCGTCCATTTCCTCTCCCGTTGGGTAGCCCCAGCCCTTCCGCTTTGCCAACGGCCCGTCGGCGATGCCCAGCGCCCCGACCCGCTCGAAGCCGCGACCATTGGGACGCATCTCACTCCTCCCCTTGCTGGCCGTATCCCCCTCCCTTGGCAGCGCTGAAGTCCCCCTATCGTCTTCCCCCTTTGCGCTTTTCCCCGGTCCAAGCTCCCTTGGGGGACGTCTTCCCGAACGGCCCCGCCCCGAACGCGGCAAGCGCCGGGCGGTGAAGGCTCACGGAGGCAGAGGTCGATGGGCGGTTCCCCACGATCCACGCCCTTGGGGAAAAAAAAGCCCCGGAACCTTGGTTCCGGGGCCCCTACGCCTGGACTGGATGGCCGTTCAACTTTCCGCCATCCGCTTCAGCCTCAAACTCTCCACGACCCGGTTCAGGCGTTCCGAAGCCTCCCCTAAGCCGTGGGCCGCGTTGAGGACCACTTCCTTCGTCCCTTGGGCCACTCCGCCCATCGAAGCGCTGATCCGGTTATTGATCTGGGTGGACTTGGAGACGGCGTCTTCGATTTCCTTTAGGCGCCCGGATTCGGCTTCCACCGTCTGGACGATCACTTCATGGATCTTCACGATTTCGCCGATGGCCTCCCCCAGACGGGCCACCGACCCCACCGCTTGTTGGGCTTCCTTTTTGACGTCGGCGATCATTCCGGCGATGTTCTTGGCCGCATCCGATGTGCTCCGTGCCAGTTCCTTGACTTCGTTGGCGACCACCGCGAAACCCCGACCGAATTCCCCGGCCCGCGCCGCTTCGATGGTGGCGTTCAGGGCGAGCATTTTGGTCTGTTCGGAAATCGCGGTAATTGTTCCCGTCACCTTGCCGATTTCCGAACTGGAGTCCCCCAGGTGTCCGACCCTGCGTTGGGTGTCCCCCCGTATCTGGTCAGCGTTCTTGGAAATCTCCGCGGCCTCGCTGACGCTGCGGGCGATATCCCCAATGCTCTTATGGAGCTCCTCCATGGCCTTCACCAAGTCGATATTCGCCGCCCGCTCCTGCGCGGTGTCGTCGGCGACGGCCTGGACCTCCTCGTGCGTCCGGGCCGCGTTTTGGTTCAGCTCCGCGCTCAAAACGCCCAAATCCTTGGCGGCGTCCGCGACTTCCTGGGCCTTGGCCCTTGCCTCGGCCAAGGGCTTTTCCGCGGCTTCCAAGGCCCTGCGCCCCGCTTCCACCCGGGCGACGAGCTCCCCCGCGTCGAAGGGTTTGATGAGGTAATCGTCCGCGCCGGCTTGAAGTCCGGATACCACGTCGCTTTTCGAGGCTTTCGCGGTCAGCAACAGGATATAAATCGGCCCGTTGGTCTTGACGTCGCGGGCCCACCGCGCCACCTCGACGCCGTCGACCAAGGGCATCATCCAGTCCAGGATCATCATTGGCGGGGCATCCGGGCTTTTCAGGGCGTCCAACGCCGATTGCCCATCCTCCACCGCTAGGACTTCATGTCCCGCGTTCTGCAGGATGCCTCGCACCATCGCCCGGGATACCGGGTCGTCATCCGCGACCAATATTCTCATGGCTTCTCCAAAGGAACCGGCCTGGGATCACGCCGCGATCCAGCGACGCAATTCCAGCTCTAACTCCAGGAATTTTTGCTCTAAATCCCCGATTCCCCCGTTCAAAGCCCCTGTGTCTCCGGATTTCACCGCCGTTTCCAAGCCCGCGGCGCATTCCCTGAGACCTTCCGCGCTGATGTTGGCGGACGCTCCTTTGACGCTATGCACCGAACGCTCCGCGGATTTCAAATCACCCGAATCGATTTGGGCGCGAAAATCCCGGATCCTTTTGGGACAGTCATCCAAAAACGTGTTCAACACCATCACGGCCAATTCGCGGTCCCCACCCAAACGCTCCAACATGCCTTCCGCGTCAAAGATGTTGGCCCCTTCGGATTGTCCCATGTCCGCCTCCCTGCAAAAGTTCCCGTAACACCTTTCGGACAAGGGAGCGGGAAGCTTTAGGATGGGTGTAAACCTAAATTAGTCGAGGAACCCAAAGCCGTGCCCGCGGCCTTCCCAGTCAACACCCCGCGGAGGCCCTATTTTTCCGAATACGGATCGCCAAGCCTTTCGACAGGGGCAAGCACTTGGTGCCGGTCCCATCCATGAACTCCCGAGTGGCTGGGCGCCGCCGGAATAGATCCTAAAAGGGCGTTCCATCAAAGGGGCACGCTAATCCCCGTATATACACCGAAGCGGGGCAGATACTGGGGGGCGAAAACCCCTATCCCGTCGCCCTCCCGGATTTCATAGCTGGTGTCGGCGATGTTCAGCACGTCCATCCGCAATTTGAATATCTTGAAGTCCTGCTCCGCGCCGACGTTGGCGGTCGCATAGGCGGGCATTTCCGTGTCATTGCAAAACCCGGAATACAGACCGCTTCCGTAAAGGAGATCGGCGTATACGCGCGTTCCTCCGCGCTTATAGGACACCCCCGCGGACCCTGTCCAATCCTGGTCGTGGTCCAAGTGGTACCAATGGTCCTGCATATAGGAGACCTCCTGCTCGCTGAACTGCCATTGGCCTGAAAGCAGGCCATAAGCCATGGTCTGGCTCCGCGTCAGGTTGTTCCAGAATTCGAAACCGTCCCGCTCCCAGGAAAGCGTCCACTCCACACCCCACGTCCGACCGTACGCCGCGTTGTTCGGTGAAAAAATCATCGCCGGGCCGAACTGGCCCTCGTCCAGCACCCCGGTCTTCAGCTTGAAATAAGCGTCCACTCCGCTATGCAGCGTGTGGCCCCAGAAATCCCGCGTGACTCCAGCGTCAAAATAGTGGTACCGCTCGCTCTCCACCGCCGGAGCGTCTTTGAGCGCCGGATCGACCCCGTTGGTCGTCCCGTCGAACTTCGAAAGGTCGCCGGCCTGGATCAACTCCAAAGGCGGCGGTGTGAAATACCGCCCGTACCCTATATGCACGGCCGAAACCGCGTCCGGCGTCCATGTCGCGTTCAGGCGTGGGCTCCACTGGGACTCCGTAAGGTAGGCCGACCAAAGGTCGTACCTCAGCCCGGCGTTGACGTCGATCCGATCGGACGGGCGCCAATCATCCTGGAGGTAGCCGCCGATAAAGACCGCGTCTTTGGTGTAATCGTCCGTGATCGTCGTGGGAAGGCCCCCGGGGATCTCGTCCCAAGTCCCGGAGCCGGAATCCCAGGACGCCGGCAACACGGTGTCCAAGGTGTCTATTTCCGCGCGCTGCAGGCTCACGGAGACGCCCCCCCGAGCCGTGTGGGCCCGAGCGAGCTTAACGCTTCCATCGACGTTCACATTCTCGCTGGTCAGACGATGATCGGCGTCGGAAGCGACGCCATTGAACAGCAAATCCGCGGTCGTATCCGGCAGGAAATGCGCGTCGGAATAGCGCGTGGATTGGCTCACCTGAAAATCCGCGCCCGGTCCGCTCTTCTGCCAGGCTAAAATTTCAAACCAGGCCTGTTCTCGCTGGTTTTCATTGACCGCCGAGGAATCGTAGTTCGTGTACTGTCCAAAAGGATACTGGATCGTTTGTCCAGGGATGTTGGGAATCTGGAACGAAGAAACATCGCCGCTGACGATCAATGTCAGGCGGCTTTCGGCGTCGGGCACCCAGGAAAATTCCCCAAACCCTTTCCATTGGCGGGTCTGGTCGTGATCCGGAAGAAAATCGGCGTCCGGATTGGCCATTCCCAGCCCATCCTGAAGGTAGCTGAACAGGCCATACCCGGAAAAGCGCCCGAAGGCCCCCCCATATTCCAGCGACGGCTCCACCGTCGCGTTGGCACCCCCATACAACGACAGCGCCCCTCCCCCCAAATCCGCGCCTTGTTTCGTTTTGAGATCCACGATACCCGCGGTACGGCCGCCGTATTGGGCGGGCAAGGTTCCGGTAATGAGGGATACCGCCGACAGGTACCGTGTGGTGAGTTCCTGGCCGAACACCGATAAGCCGTCCGGGATCACCAATCCGTCGATCCGGTACTGTAAATCGGCTTCCTCGCCTCGTACGTGGAGCCGTTTGTCCAATTCATCCTGCGCCACCCCGGGAAAGCGGTAAAAAGTCTGGTCAAAGGGGGCTTCCGCCCCTTGGGCCTGCCCCGCGATGCGATCCGCGTCAAGCGTATAGCAGGTCGCCCCCAAATCCGGGGAAATCCGTTCCCGCGCCGCGTCCAGCGAGCGCCCGCACACTTCCAGGGCGGGAAGCTCGACGGATGCCTCCGCGGAAACATCGGCTGGCATCGGCCCAGGCGCATCCCCCCCCCAGGCCGTCGAAGCCGCAAAAAGCAAAGCGAATACCGACGCTGTCGCCCTCCCGCCCATTCCGACACGCACGACAAACCTCCGTTTCAATGGATATGCAGAAAGTTGGAAAACATCCCCTGGGCGTCCACGCCCTTCTCCGCCGCCATCCTCCCGCGTAACGCGTTCAGAAACTCGGCCGCTCCTAAATCGCTGAGGGACTCACCCAAGGCCGACGCCAGGAACTTCAAAGCCGCCTTGCCCGAATGCTTCCCGACCACCAAATCCCTCCGACCGCCCACCCGCTCCGGAGGAAAAGGCTCGTAGTTTCCCGGGTCCTTCAAAATCCCATCCACATGAATCCCGGATTCGTGCCTAAAGACATCCCTGCCGAACAGGGGCTTTTGCGGAGAAAACGGGCGACCGCACATCCCCGCCGCGGATTCGCAAGCGCCTCGCAGCGCCACGAAGTCGTAGCCGGCGTAGGCGCCGTACAAGAAATGGGCGGCGCCCACGAACTCCTCCAAAGTCGTGTTCCCGGCCCTTTCCCCCAGTCCCAGCAGCGAGCAGGACACGACGGACGCGCCTCCTCTCCAGGCCGCCAAGGCGTTGGCCCCGGCCAGGCCGAAATCGTTGTGTCCGTGGAAATCGATCGGTATCGAAAGGGCGCCCGAAAGACGGCGCATGACCCCTGCCGCGCGTTCCGGCGTCATCACCCCCAAAGTGTCGGCGTACCGCACCCTCCGAACCCCCAAATCCTCGGCATGGTGGAACACGGCGGCGACGTCCGTCTCGTCGCTGCGCGAGGCGTCCTCTGCCCCCAGCGAAACGCTCAAACCTTCGGCCCGGGCAAAGCCAATGACTTCTTCCATGCGCGTCTTCACCCAGTCCAGGTTTTTCCCGAGTTTGCGCTCCAACTGCTGGCGGCTCGTGGGCACGGACACGTGCACATGCCGTACCCCCGCTTCCAGGCTGGCGCGGACATCGGAACGGTCCAAGCGGTTCCAGGCGAGTATCTCCGCCCGAAGCGGAAGCCGCGCCAAGCGCCGGAGCGCCCCCTGTTCGGCGGAGCCCATCCCCGGGATGCCCGCCTCGATGACCGCGACCCCGAGCGCATCCAAACGGCAGGCGAGTTCCGCCTTTTCCTCGTCCGTAAAATACAGGCCCGGACTCTGTTCGCCGTCCCTCAGGGTTGTGTCCAAAAGATCGGGCCCCTGGGGAATCCCCCTGAAGTCCTCTTCCGCTTCGATCATGGCCGCCTCCCGCCCGCCGCCGAAATTTCCGGCTCGCAAAGCATAAGTTCCGGATACAGCGGACAGCTGCCCCGGCACTCCTTTTTATGCGGGCAGCTCCTGCCGACGCAGACGTTCCCCGCCCTTTCCCGGAATCCTGAAAAGCCCTGTTCCCAAATCCACCGGAAGCCCGTTTTTTTGAGGTCGAAAGAGCTGGCCGGGTCCCGTGAAAAAGAGCATGGCTTGACGGTGAGCGCTTCATCGACGTAGACCGAAAAGAAAGCGCATTCGCAGGCGTCCAGCCAGGCCGGATTCACCCACGTCCGGCTCAATACCTGCGGAACCAGGCAGGCGTCGAATCCGAAACGCACCTTCGTCCCGGGAGAGGACACCCTATCAAAAAACGCCCCCAACCCGGGACCGCGCTCCAGGCCGGCGGAATTCGAAGCGCGCCCGGTCCGTTTCAACGCCAAAAAAACGACGGCGTTGATTCCAATTAATTCCGAGTCGTAACGGCCCTCCAAGAATGCGGTGGCTGCCCCCAGGCTCTCCGGCGACAGAACGCAGTGAAGGTTCGTCCGCACGCCGGCATCGCTAAAAAGACGGGCGCCCCTGAGGTTCCCGGACCCGAAACCCGCCACCGAAACCGCCACCGCTCCGGCCAAACGTCCGAGCTTTCGCGCCGTTTCCGGGCTGGCGCTATCCCCATTCGTGGTGAAATTCGGGAATATTCCGCGGCGCCTCGTTTCCTCGAGCATCTCCTTGAAGCCAGGATGTTCCGTCGGTTCCCCGCCGCCCAGGGCCACCTGAAAAACGGAGCCCCACTGCGGATGGGTGAGTTCGTCCAGGACCTTGGCGTAGTCCGGGACGCTCATCAAACGGCCATCGGGCTTGGAATCCCGATAGCAAAATCCGCAGCCTTTCGAGCAGCGATTCGAGACCGAAATGTCGGCAAGCTCCGGCCAGGGCGCCAACGCCGGGTTTTCCGCGGTGGTCCGGCCCCAGCGAAAGGTCGCCCCGCTGGCTCCGTCCCCCACGAAGTGGTACTCCCGCGAATGCCTGCGCACCAGCATGGCGCCCTCAACCGTTGCTGACTTTGAAGCAGGAATCCGTCCCCCGCCGCGGACATTCCTCGCACACCACCGTACCGCAGTATTTCTCCCGGAAGGCCGGGACATCCCGGGGTATTTGGACCGCCCCGAAACCCTTGAGTTCAGCCGCCAAGCGGGCGTTCACTAGATATTCACCGCGGATGTAGGCCCACAAGCGTTCCTCGTCCAAAGACGCAAAATCCACCGGCTCGGCGCTGCTGTCGCCGTCAAAAAGACAGTCGGTCTTTTTTTGGAACCCGTATTTACGGTAGTACACCGGCGTCCCGTCCACATCGATCCGGCGGCCATGGGTCTCCAAATCCCGGGCCAGCGCGTCATGGACCCGGTTCTTTTTGGCATCACCCCGATAGCGTCCGTTTTTCAAACGGATAAAATCCGCCATCTCAGGTGACCAAGAAACCAAATAGCTCACCGAAGAGCTGTTGGTGACGAAGTCCGCCCGAATTTTCACCGCAAACCTCCGCATCCCGAAGGGCCGTTTCCGCTTTGCGCCGGCTCCAAGGTTCCGGCGCGGATGGCTCCGACGATTTCCGCGATATCCCCGGACGCCACCCAAACTTTCAGCCCCAATTCCGCCAAGGCGCGGATGGCGCCTTCTCCCGCCCCACTGGCGACGATCCCGACGCAATCCTTGAGGCGTTCCGCCATGACCTTCCAGCGCGCTTCGAGGTCGGCCTCGGGCGCCGGCCTTAAACCCATCAAGCGCGGCCTGGCTTCTTGAAATGGATACAGCCGGAAAGTCTCGGTTCTGCCCAAGTGCTGGTTGACGAAAAGACCTTCCTGGGTGGCCACCGCGATATACGGACGTTCGCGTCCATCGGCAAAATCGCTATTCAGCGGGAAATCGTTCATGGTCGCTCCCTTGGGTGGGCTCTGCTACCACCCAAGGGAAACGCAAACGTCATGCCAAATAAAACCATTGAAAACCAAGGGTTTTCCCGATCCAAGCCTACCAAAACGTCATAAAAGTCGAACGGATTTACCAAAAGGTAGGGGTTACGGCTTGCCGTGGCCCGACCGCAGATCCCCGCAGCCTCCGCAGCCCCCGAGAAACAGGTTACCAGGACTACCGGGACCCGGGGGCCCATCCACCGGGCCTACCTCCCATTCGGACAAAACACGGCAATAAAGCGGCGGCAACCCGCGATCTTGGGCTCCCCCTTGAATCTGGCCCAGGCGCGAAGGGCTGGGCGCCAAAGACCGCGAGGTGTCGTCCTTTTTATGGAGAAACACCGAAAACACCCGGCCGTCCCGCCCCTGCACCCGTGCGGGATACAGGAAATAGGCCCCGGTGCCGTCCAAACGCACGTCCCAGGCTCCGTCCAAACGTTCCGCATCCCCAAAGCCCAATTTATAGACCGCGCCCCACACTTCACCACCCGGCGCCTCGACCACACTTTCGATTCCGCCCGGCCCCCCTCCGGACGCGGCGAAAAATCCCAGCGCGTGATCGGCCAGGCAGGCAGCCCCCAAGAATTCTTCCCGCATCCCGAATTTCCTCATGCGGGCAGGCTCCATATCCGTCCCGTAGACGAATTGCAGTCGATAGTTCCGTTCATAGGCGTCGCTCATGATCCCTCCCCTTGCCTCGCCCTCCACTGCGTGAGCTCATCCTCCGGGAGCCGCCATCCTTCAAGGCGTTCCACTGGGACGATATGCAGACGGCCGTCGAAGCGGAAAAAGAAGTCGATCGGAAATTGTACTGGATCCGCGTAACGTTCCCCGGGCAAGAAGCGAACGAAGCCGTCCGCCGACTCCCACGCGGCGTTCCCGACCGCGTATCGGATCGATCGGTTCATCCTGAATTCCCTTCGGAACACGCGCACTTCGGCGTCCTCGTCGTGGAAAGACCGGATTTCAGCGATCGCATCCGCGTAATAAGCGTCCAATATCCCCTCGGCGTGGCGACGCGGATAAAAGCCCCGCTCCCAGGAAAGGTAATATGCGACAAACGAAGCCAGCAATTCCAGGGCGCCGGGCCTGAATTCGGCGCTGTACACCGTAGGATTCGTCACCAGGGAAAGCCGCAATACTCCACCGCGCTCTTCGAGCCGCCCAGCCGGACTCGCGCCCGCCAAAGCGACGACCCGCAACAACCGATAAACTTCGGCGACGAGGCTTTGCATGCGGTCGGAGCGGGGAAGGTCCAAATAGCGCCTCCGGGAAAATCCCGCGTCCGCCCCTGCGTCCCCGCCGCCCGTGGCTGTTTCCAGCGTTTTTTGGGCCTCGAGCGCCGCCGTAAGCCCCCCGGATTTCCAGATCAAGGGCAGCACATCCACCCCGACCTTGGGCTTGGGGCACAAATCCAGGCCCCTGATTTCCGGGAACCGGGGCGCTAAGGGCGTTTCGCGTACCCTATCCGCAAGCGGTACCATCGGTTCACTCCGAAGGCACGACCACGATGCGCGTCAACCCCGTCTCTCCATCCTTTTCCGCGGACAAGGCCTTGGCTTTCAAGCGCTCAAATTCTGGTCCAAACCAGCGAGGCGGATGATCGCAGAGGATCTCAAGCCGTTGGTAAGCCGTCTTTTCAAGGAAAGGGATGAGCACCTGCTTCGACGAAAGGCGACTGTCGGCGGCGAGGACATCCGGCAGATGTATCCTGAAATTCCCGTCACGGATGTCGCCCACGGGAACCGGCGTCGGCTTAGGCCTCGAAGCCGCTTCGCGGGCCTCCGCCTCCATCCGTTCGACATGCTCCAACTGTTCCTCGACCGGCCCGGACCCCTTCCAAAGGCTGAATCCAAAACCTTCCAAAATCGTGTACGGCAGGCCCTTCACCTCCCGGGCGATCAGCACCTTGCAATCCCCGAGGCTTTCGCCCACAGCGCGCAAACGTTCACGGGTCCGGGACAGGCCTTCCGCGTCCTGAAGGCCGAGGCTGAAAGCCGAGACGGGTTTGAAGCCCTCCGCTCTCCTTTCAAACAACACGACCTTCCCATCCTCATACAACCCGGAAACTTCCCCGTTCCCGTTCACGTAAGCGGCGATGCGCATGGTCCCCTCCAAGCCCCTAGCGAACCTGTTCCCAGGCGATCTGCTTGGACCTCAGGCTCGTTTCCCAATCGTTCGCGACGGTTTCGAGGAAATGCAACATTCCCTCGTATCCGAAATACGGCCGGTCCAGATAGTGTTCCCTTCGACTCGGATGGAACACGTCGAAAGCGATCTTGATGCCCAACTCCTCGGCCAAAGTCCGCTCCCAATTCGAACCGAACACGGCTTCCACACGGCTTTCCTTCAAGGCCTGCTTGACCTTCCAGCCGTCCGCGCCGAACACCACCTTGGGGTTTATCCCCAAATCCGAAGTTTCCTTCTCCAACAATGCCCGGCCCCGGGGAGAATCCCCCCGCAACAAAAGCAATTCGGGGATCATCTCCAACTCCTGGAACAACATCCGCATCAAGGGGATGCCTAGAGTCGCGTCCGCCGATACGGCGACCCTGCAGTTGCGGTACCGCGGAATAATCATCAACCCGCGCCGCCTTAGGGTTTCCTGCACCCTCTTTTCCCCTTCCTCGATGATGCGTTCCGCTTCGTCCGTCGCGTCGAAAAGCTCCCCCAAAGCCCGTAGCCAACGGGCCGTATTTTCAGTCCCCACCGGCAGAGGTAGTCCGTCGAGGATCAAAGGGCAGCCCCTGCGCTCCAATTCCTCGGCGAAGGCCCCCCCCACGTCATGGCTTAGGAGAATGCTGGCGTCCGCATCCGGAGCGTTGGCGAGTTCCGCCAAGGAAAGGTCACGGGCAATCGTCGCCTGCACGCCGACCCCTAGGCGGCCGAGCGTATCCCCGACCCATTTCAGGTCGGCCCACCAGGTCGGATTGAAATTCGCTTGCGGGGCGATCAGGTTCACCTTGGGGCCCGCGCCCTTCTCGCCGGTGGCGTTCACCAAGGGCAACAGGGCCTGCAATCCAATTTCCATCCCGGCATAGGCGTCCCCACGGAAGCCTCCCGCCATCACCGGCACAAGCCGGGCCGACACCTGGCCCTGCAGCCCTCGACAAACGGCGCCCAAATCCTCCCCGATGATGTCGGCCGCGCAGGTGCCGACGACGAACAGGACCTTTGCCTTGAAGCTGCTGTCTGCCTGGAGGATCAGGTCCTTCAATTTGTCCGTGGCGCCCATCACGATATCCATCTCAAACAGGCGGCTGCAGGCGATTTTCCTCCGGGTGAAGTCGATCTCATGGGCGTCGTAGGCCGCGGCGACCGTGGCCGCGCAACCCTGCGGGGAATGCACCACCACCGCGACGTCCTTGAGTCCGGCGATCACCGAAGCGACCCCCTCCAGGGCGCAGGAGATCAAAGGGTCCTTCGACTGGCGGCAGTTCTCGAAACTCAACTCTCGCAGCATCGGCCGCCTCTCTTCCGTCCCGGCGCGTACACGGTGCAATCCGGAACCGTGGATTGCAGCTTCGGGGTCAAGGACTGCGCGGACGCCAATCCCTCGCCCTCCGGGAAAACCACTTTGCGCATCAGACGGCTACGCGGCCTGAATCCAAAATCGAGCGCTGTTTTCACGCAGCGAGCGACCTTCAGGGCTCCCCGGAAACCGAAACGAGGGCGGTTCAGGATGGCGTTCAAATCCACCAACGGGATGTGGGGAAACGCCAACGAGGAGCCGAAATAGACGGTCGCCTTGGGGTCAAGCGCCCCCAGATATTCCAGAAGCTCGTCCTCGGTCTGCTTCATCGACTCGTATTTCCCGAAAGCCAAGGTCCCCTTGGTGATCAGGACCTCGGGATCCAGGCCGGTTTCCAGCAGATAATCGATGCTCGTCTCGCGGGCCTCCGTGCTCCACGGGTGGAAATTGAAGATGACGGTCCGCATCCCGAAGTCCTTCTCAAGCATATGGGCCACCGACAGGGATTTGATCGCGTCATGCCCCTCGACGATGGCCGTCTTGCCCTTCAGGAAATCGATGACCTCCTCGTATTCGACCCTGATCGCCTCGTATTCCGTCGCCAACAGCTCTTCCGCTTCCCGCTCAAGCCCCGTGGGGCCGGCAGCTCCCCTCAACCAACGCCGGGTCGCCTCGATGCCATAAGGCAAAATCGTCGAATTGAGCGGAGTCCCGAACGCGTCGCGCATGGCGACCCCGACCGCGTAACCCACGTCGAGGCAGAGCGTGCAATTGACCGCGGCCGAAGGGGCTCGCCTAAGCTCTTCCAGTGTGCAGTTGCCGGCAATGACCGCGTTCACCTTGGCGCCCATCGCCTCGACGAGCCGCACCAGTTCCTTGATATCCGTCTCGATCTCGGTCCGCTCCGGGCCCATTTTTCCGCCCACAATATTCACGGTCCGGGCCATCTCGGCCTTGCGCTCCGGCGTAGGGGCGTCCATCAGTTTCACCAATTCCCGGAAAACCAGGTCGAAACCGCTGCGATACTCGCCGGCGAAGCCTTCACAATGGATCGGAAGCAGTTTAGCCCGGACTTCACCCTTCAACTTATCGACCACCGAGTCCACGTTGTCCCCGATGATGCCCGTCGCGCAGGAGGTCGCCACAAAGATCACGTCCGGGCTGTATTTGGCGTCCGCCTCCAGCAGCGCGATCCTTAATTCCTTTTCCCCCCCATAGATGACGCGGGATTGGTCGATTCCGCTGCTGAGCACCGGTTCGTACGGAGATCCCGAATTCATGCTGTTGGTCAGTTTATAGGCCTGCTTGACGCCGAATGCGCACCCAGACGGGCCGTGCGTCAGGACCACCGAGCGGGCGACGCCGCTCAGGATTTTGGTGGCCGTCCAAAATTTACAGGGGCGGGTATGGCTTCCTTGGAGATGGGTCTTGATCTTCCCTTCCTTGGCCAACCGATAGAGTTCCCCGAGCTTGCCGTGAAAGACGACTTTGGACTCGACCCCCTCTTTTGGCCGATCCTCCGTGGCGATGGACATGGCGCCTCCAGGAACCTTGGGGCGCCTTGGACGCCCCGGAATTCCGCCCCCTCCCCTTCGATCCCGGCGGGTCTTACGCGAACACGCAAGCGAAGACCCCTACGGCCACTCCAGCGGCGGCGGCGGCGGCCGGCACGCCCCACGCCTCGGTACCCGCCAATCCACCCTTCGCGATCCGGATCGAAGCCTTCAAGCCGGCCGCAAGCACCACTCCCGAGGCCACCGCGGCCACCGGGGCTTGGAATGCCGCGGGAATCGCCATCCACGCCCCGAGGGGGATCAGGCACGCGGCACCCACCGCCCAAGCCGTCCGCTTGGCCATCGTCCAACCTTCGGTCAAAGAGACGGAAACCATGCCTTCCGGAACCTTATGGGCGATGAACGCCGCCGCCGCCAGGGGCGACATCGCGGAACACGCCGCGATCTCGACCCCTTCGCACAGATTATGGAACCCTAATCCGGCCACCCCTCCCGCGCCCAAGGCCGCTGAACCGAACCCCTGGAGGGACCAGGCCAGGGCAAAACTGGCTCCCGCAAGCGCCAGGGTCGTCGCCCATCCCGACCCGTAAAGACCCGCGTCCGGCAGGATATCGCCGAAAACCACGGCGAAAAGGAAGCCCATTCCCAAGGCCGCAAAAACCGTCCTCAACGCGCTTTTACGGGTAAGCAAGCACAGTGCGGCGCCCGCCCATTCCGCCCCTACCGCCAGACAAAGGGTCGCTGTTTTCGTGTCCATCTCAGACTCCCGAGTAAACGTATCGGACGAACGGCTTTCACCAGACGTTCAGCAGCCATTCCTTGTTCTTCTTGTATTCCATGTCCGCGAACAGGGTGTTCGCAACCATTTCCCCCAGCCAAAGAGCCCCCCCGTAACCGATGATCGGATGGCGATAGAGGCCGGCGCGGTCGAATGTCGGGAACCCGACCCGGACCATCGGGATGTTGTTGTCGATTCCGACCCAACGCCCCTTCGAATGGCCCATAATCAGGTCCAGTTCGAGCTTCTTGTTCTTGATCCGGCTTTCCAGTTCCCATAAGTCGCTGTTGACGACGACCTCGATGTCGTAGGGCACGGATTCCTTCAGCTTAGCCAGGCGTGGATCCCGTTGGATCGCCGCGTTGTCGTCCCCGATCATCAAAAAGACCGGTTTGAGTTCCACCTCGACGCAAAACTCCGCGAGCGCCAGCACCAAATCCGCGCTTCCGTAAATCGCCACCTTTTTCCCGGCGAAGAACATATGGGCCAGATCCGCGAGCGCGTCGAGGGCGATGCCCCGCTCCCGCACCAGGCTCTCGGGGATTTCCTTTCCCGTGATCTTCGAGATGTTTTGCAGCAAAAGGTCGGTGTTCTTGATTCCGATGGGCGTCGGAGTGGGAACGTGCTTGACCTCGAACTCCTCGTTCAAATAACCCGCCGTGGAAGCCCCTTCATAGCGGCAGAAGCTGATCGAAGCTTTCGCATTGGCGCAATCCTCGATCTCCTCGATCGTTGTTCCGCCGTGGGTGAACGAGGATTTGTCCGGCATCATCGGCGAGTCGAAGCTCTCGATGTCGAAAAATACGGTCCCGGGAACGTCCATCTCCTTCAGGTAGTGCTTGACTTCCTTGACGTCCCCAGGATTGACCCAGCCGGTGAAGATATTGAGCTTCCCGTTCGGGGATTTACGCTTCGCGGCGGTGCGGACGATCGCTTCCACCGCTCCGTTGTACCCGGAAATCTGGCTCCCGACAAAACTCGGGGTATGCACGGGCACAAGGTAGATTTTCCGGTCCGGATAATCCGCTTTCAGCTTCCGGTTCAGCTTGGTCACCAAGCCGTCGATGTCGTCCCCGATGACTTCCGTCGAACAGGTGGTGATGATCGGAATCATCCTCACGTTCGGATACCTTTGGATCAGGGTGTCGACGGCTTGCTCCACCCGTTTGACCGCCCCGAACACCGCAGCGTCCTCATGGACCGACGACGAAGCGATGTCGAAGTTTTCCTTGAAATGCTGGGCGAACAGCAGCCGAACGAACATGCTGCACCCCTGGCCGCCGTGCACCAGCGGGATGCAGTCCTTGATGCCGATCCCCGCGAACTGCGCGCCCGCCGGCTGGCAGGTGAAGATCGGATTGATGATGCCGGCGCGTTCCCGTTCCTGGATGCTCAGCCCCATGGCGTTTCCCCTGTCAATAATTGGTGACGTGCAGTTCCCCGTTTTTCGACTTTTCCACGGCGATCTCGCGCATACGCGCCTTCACCCCGTCGATGACGTCCCTGATCTCCTGCTTTCCGGCGTCCTTCAACCAAGGGTGCTGGGACCTGAAATCCGACGCCAGGATTTTCGCGTCCGCCGCCCAGCAACGGTCGGCCTGGGTTTCCGTCGACGGAGCCTCACCCGCGAGGACATCCGCCGTCTTGGACAATATCGCCTCGATGTTCTCCTCCCGGTCCCAGCTCCTGGAAAAGAACTGCCAAAGGCAGCGTTCCTGGATGTGGGTCACCAACTCTTCGACGCGCTCCTTCATACCGCCTCCTCGCCTTCCAGGCGGATCACCGCCGGTTTGGCCGCGCCCCGTATGTCCTCCCCCGCCAACTTCCACAGGGGCGAATAGATCGCGTTGTACATGTCCCGGGCCATGTTCACGAAGCCCTCGAAGCCCATGTACGGTCCGTTGTGGTACGCGTGGCCGTTGATATAGGGGATATGGAGCTTTTTCACCAATTCGCCGACCCGGGGGCCGGTGAAAATGATGTCCGGCTTCATCATGTCGATCACTTCAAAGAACTCGAGTTCGTTGGCGTCGTCGATGTACACCGTCCCGACCCGGCCGCGGGCGATCACCTTTTCGAAGTCCTCCTGGTGCCCGAATTTCGAGGACATGGCGACCACCTCCACGCCCAGATCGTCCTCCACCGCCCGGGTCCAGTGCCAAAGGCGCGGGCCGCCCGTCCAGATGCACATCTTTTTGCCCTTGAGGCGTTCCTTGTACCAGTCGAGTTCCGGCTTCCACAGGGCCGTTTCCTCGGCGATCACCGCCTCGGCTTCCTTTTCCAGGCCAAAGAATGCGCCGACCTTGCGCAAACCCTCCGCCATGTAATTGAAGCCCCAGGAGTCGATGTCCAGACGGGGTATCCCGTACTGCTTCTTCAGTTCGTTGGCGATGTATCCGGCCGAACGGGCGCAATTGACCACCGACAACTGGGCGCGGTGCATGGTCCTCAATTCATCGTAGGTGGCGTTCCCGGTGAAGTGCGCCAAAATCTGGATCCCCATCCGCTTCAGGTACTTCTCCACCATGAAGGTGTCGCCCTGGATGTTGTAGTCACCGATGAAATTGACGGTGTATTTGCTCTTGATCTCCGGCTCCAAGGTGCCGACCTTTTGGTTGATCCATCCGATATTGAGAACGTGGTGGCCCTTGGACTGGCTGACTCCCGCGAAGCCCGGGCACTCGACGACGAAGATATCCGTCCCGGGGCGCTCCTGCATCACCTGTTCGGCGACCGCCTTGGGATCGTCCCCGATAAGCGCGGTCGTGCAGGTGGTGTAGATGATCATGCGCTTGATTTCGGGCATCTGGTCGAAGGCCTCGTGCACCACCTTCTTCAGCAGTTTTTCGGCGCCGAAAACCACATGCTTTTCGCGGATGCCCGTCGACCAGACGTACTTCAGCTGGAAATGCCCGTTATCGCTGGGGTAACGCTTGGTGTGCCAGGTGTCGTAAGCGCATCCGACCGGACCGTGGATCATTTGGATCGTGTCCTTCAGCACGCCGCCGATCACCAGCTTCGCCCCGCAGTAACTGCATCCGCGTTCGGACAGGGTCCCGGGAATGGTGTTGACGTTGGACGCCGGCAGGAACTGCGTGGTGTCCTCCCCGGGGGCTTTGATGTAGCAATGCTTTTCGCGCTCGGGTATCGTCGCGTCGCATTTGAACAGGTTCATGGGCATGGCATCGCTCCTAGGTTCAGATCGCGGCCGGGCCGGTCTCGCCCGTACGCACCCGCACCGCCTGGTCGAGGGGACAGACGAAAATCTTCCCGTCCCCGACCTGCGCCGTCTGGTTGACCTTGACGATCGCCCCGACCACGGAAGCGACCTCTTCGTTCTCCACCACCACCGAAAGATAGCGCTTGGGGATGAACTTCATCCCGCCGATCCTTCCCTTGGTGAGCATTTCGCTGCTCAACGGAAAGGCGACCTCTCCGGCGATGCCGCGTTGCTTGCCTCTCCCGAGGACGGAGGCCACCGTGATCGCCGGATGGCCCAGTTCCTCAAGGACGTCCCTCGTCGCCGCCACCTTTTTCGGGCGGATGATCGCGATCACCTCTTTCACGGTTTCCTCCCTTTCTATGGATGGCGCCCTAAAGGCCGGGTTCTCCGGTTCGGACGGTGATCGCGTTCTCGACAGGGCTGATGAAAATCTTGCCGTCGCCGAAATTGCCCGTGTATGCCTTGTATTTCACGATCTTCACGACCTCGTCGACGGCCTTGTCCTCCACGACCGCCAAGATCATCGTTTTCGGGAGTTCGTCGTAATGGACGTTCCCGACCGTGATGCCTTTCTGCTTGCCGCGGCCGAACACGTTTATCTTCGTCAGCGAGTAAAAACCCGCCTCGGCCAGCCCGTCCGTGACATCGTCGGCGGCTTCGGGCCGCACAATCGCTCGGACCATCTTCATGTTCCGTATCTCCTTGAGGGAGGTGGGGCCGGGCGCTTCAGTCCGCCAGGCCGTACTTGGTGACCATGTGCTCGAGTTCGTCCATGGTCATCGGCGTCGGGACCACGAAATGCTTGTTCTCGATGATTTTGCGCGCGAGTTCGTCGTATTCGTGGGCTTGGTTGCAGGTCTCGTCGAATTCGACGACCGACTTTTTGTTGAATTCGGCTTTCTGGACGATATTGTCGCGCGGCACAAAATGGATCATCTGGGTGCCGAGCGCTTCGGTGAATTCCTTCATGAGGTCCAGTTCCCGGTCGACCTTGCGGCTGTTGCAGATGATCCCACCGAGGCGGACACCGCTCTGCTCCGCGTACTTCAACAAGCCCCGGGAGATGTTGTTGGCCGCGTAGATCGCCATCATCTCGCCCGACGCCACAATGTAGACTTCCTGCGCCTTTCCCTCGCGGATCGGCATCGCGAAGCCGCCGCAGACGACGTCCCCGAGGACGTCAAAGTAGGCGAAATCGAGATCGGGAGTGTAGGCCCCGAGCTCCTCCATCAGATTGATGGCCGTGATGACACCCCGCCCCGCGCACCCGACACCCGGTTCAGGCCCCCCGGATTCGACGCAACGGATTCCCATGAATCCCGTCTTGACTACCTTTTCGATGGTGACCTTGTCCTCGCCTTCCTCGCGCAAGGTGTCCATGAGCGTGGTCTGGGGCTTCCCACCCAGGATCAGGCGTGTCGAGTCGGCCTTCGGGTCGCACCCGTGGATGAAAACCTTCTGGCCGTGGAAACGCGCCATTGCGGCGGCCGTGTTCTGCTGGGTGGTGGACTTTCCGATGCCACCCTTGCCATAAAAGGCGATTTTCCTGGTCATGAATTCCTCCGGATGTTGGGGTCTTTCCTTACGCCTCCCGATAATGCACGTCCCGTGCCAAAAGCGGGGGTGTCCTGAATCTTTGCCCTCCTACTGCCCCCCTAGGGCTGCCGGATCCCCGAATCCTCTTCAAAGACAAAGCGATGCGAATTCATCGCTCGGCGCTGCACCGAGGCCGCCGGGCCCGCCCTCGGCCGGTCCGGCGCTCCCGTCGGCTACTAAAATGTAGCTTTCAAGACGTCACCCTTACGCGGACGTCGCTTTCAGGGAAGCTAGTTTCGCCTCCGTTACGCCCTCTCCGTTCCGTTCCAAATCCGTTTCACCCAGTCGCCGGCCAGCCGGACCGCAATTACCCGCGTTTTCCCGGGGCGGCGGCGCAAGATATAGGGAAACCTTCCTGAAATACGCTTTCCTTGACGTTCTCCCCTCCCCTCCCTCCCCGTTCGGACACCTTGGCACGCATCCTGCTTTACTGGAGGCGGTCGGCTTTCGCCGACGTTTCTCCGGCCCCAAGGAGGCCCTATGGCCCCGCTCAGCGCCCCTGAACGCTCTTGCGGTTCGACAGCGGGTACGCATCCGTGCTTTGACGACGCCGCACGCCACCGCTACGCCCGTCTGCACCTCCCGGTGGCGCCGGCGTGCAACGTGCAGTGCAATTTCTGCAACCGCAAGTACGACTGCGCCAACGAAAGCCGTCCGGGTGTGACCAGCGTGCTTTTGGATCCCCAGCAGGCCGCGGACTACGTGGACGCGGCCCTTCGGCACCAACCGCGCCTCAGCGTCGTCGGCATCGCCGGACCGGGGGATCCCTTCGCCGAACCAAAAGTCACCCTCGACACCCTTCACCTCGTCCGGCTTCGCCACCCGGAGTTGCTGTTGTGCGTGGCCAGCAACGGCCTGGCGATCGCCGAACACGCCCCGGAGCTGGCGAAACTCGGCGTCGGGCACGTGACCGTGACGGTCAACGCCGTGGATCCTTTGATCGGAGCCCGCATCTACTCCTGGGTTCGCCACGAAGGTCGGGTGCTGAAAGGGACGGACGGCGCGGCCGCTCTTTGGGAGCGCCAACAGGAAGGCATTCGCGCCTTGAAGTCCGTCGGCTTGACCGTCAAGGTGAACACCGTCATTGTTCGCGGCGTGAATGATCGCCATGTTCCCGAAATCGCGCGGACCGTGCGGGCTTTAGGCGCGGATCTCATGAATCCCATCCCCCTCTATCCCGCTGATGGAGCCGTTTTCACCGCGGAACAAGCCCCAGACGCGCGCGAGCTCCTCCGGGTGAAAGTCGAGGCGGGCGAGCACATCCCGCTGATGACGCATTGCGCCCGTTGCAGGGCCGACGCCGCCGGGCTCCTGGGCAAGGACGACCCGGTTTTGGCGCAAATCCTGGCTCAAAGCGCTTCCCGTGTTCCCGCCGAGTTGGTCGAAATCCCGGTCCCCGCCGCACCGCCTCTCCCCCTCCCGCGCAGCCGGGTCGCGGTGGCGAGTTCCGACGGTCTTTCGGTGAACGAGGGTCTGGGGAAGGCTTCCCGGTTTTTGATCTTCGACCTGGACGGAACCGGGGCGCGATTGGCAGGGGAAAGGCCGGCTCCCCCGAAAGGCGAAGGGCGCTGGACGGCCATCGGAGAGCTTCTTTCGGACTGTTCCGCGCTGTTGGTCAGCGAAGCCGGACTGCGCCCGGCGGGGCTCTTGGCCGAAAGCGGAATTAAAATCGAAGTGGTACGCGGAAATCTGGACGAGCTCGCGCATGCGGCCCTCCAAGGCGTTTCCCTCGAGGCGTGGAGGGCCGTCTCCGCCTGCGCGACGTGCTCCCAAGGCAACAAGGGACCCGGCGCCGGAAACAAGGCGTGCGCCTGTTCGAGCGGCGCTCCCTGTTCCGGCGGAAGCTGAACGCGCCGGATACGGGGAGCTTATGGACAAAAAAAGGGGCCCCGCGGGGCCCCTTTTTTTGTCCAATTCCGTGGTCGCGCTTACGCCGCGTTTCGGAACACCTTTCCGGTAAGCCTGTGCTTCCGAATCCTCAGGCCCAGTTTACGTTCCGTAACCCCCAAATGGCGGGCCGCGGCGGCGACATTGCCTTTCGCCGCCTTCAACGCCTCGAGAATATATTCCCGCTCCAACGAATCCAAAGCCGTCTGCATCCCCCCCGCCAACGCCGTTTCGCCGCTGACGGGCGTTTGCAGGGTCGGGGGAAGGTGGTACCCGCGGATCACGCCGTCTTCGCACAGCAGCACCGCCCTTTCGATGACGTTGGAAAGTTCCCGCACGTTGCCGGGCCAATGGTGCTGCACCAGCATATCGATCGCGGGCGTGGAAATCCGCACCGCCTTTTTTTCGTGCTCCCTGGAAAACTGCTCGACAAAATGGTCCACCAGCGCGGGGATGTCGCTTTTCCGGTTCCGCAAAGCCGGCACTTGGATCGGAAACACGGCCAAACGATAGTACAAATCCTCCCGAAAACGCCCGTCTTTCACCATGGCGGCCAAGTCTCGGTTCGTGGCCGCCACGATGCGCACATCCACTTTGATCGGGCGCCCTGAACCCAAAGGCTCCACTTCACGTTCTTGCAGCACCCGTAACAGCTTGACCTGGATGGAAAGGCTGAGTTCCCCGACTTCGTCCAAAAATACCGTCCCCCCGTCCGCCATTTCGAAGCGGCCTTTCCGGTCCGCCACCGCCCCGGTAAAGGCTCCCTTGGTGTGCCCAAAAAGTTCGCTTTCGACCATGCTTTCCGGGAGCGCTCCGCAATTGAACTTCACCATGGGGCCTTTCGCCCGTCGGCTGTTGGCGTGCACCGCATCGGCGACGCGCTCCTTGCCGACCCCGCTTTCCCCCAAAATCAGGACCGTCGTGTTCGTGGGGGCGACGCGGGCGATCATTCCATAAAGGCGGCGCATCGGCGGCGTGTTCCCGACCATCGAAGCCGAACGCCCCATTTCGGCCAATTCCGCCCTGAGCCGGGCGTTGTCGTCGCGAAGTCGGGCCGCGTCTTCCCCTTCGGTTTCCTGCACCAACAGATGGATCGCCGCGGTTTCAGCGATCATGAAGGAAATCGTTTCCAGGACGTGAAGGTGCTCCTCCAACACGGCCCCGTCGGCCGTGCGCCGATCCGCCGCCAAGGTCCCGACGACGCGGCCCTGGCGCAATACGGGCACGCACAGGAATGCCAAGTCCTCCAACGCTTCCCGTGAATCGGTTCGATTGAGGAACTCAGGCTCGTCGACCACCCGGGGCACCAGGACGGGCTTCCCGCTCGCCGCCACCCTGCCGGTGATGCCTTCCCCGACGCGGTATTTCCCTTTTTCAACTTGTTCGGGGGAAAGGCCATAGGCCATCTCCACCAGGACTTCCCCTTGGTCCCGCCGAAACAAGGTAAGCGTCCCCCGTTCCAAACGCAGATAAGTGGCCATCCGCTCCAGGGCGGGAGCCAAGGCTTCCTCGAGGGTGCCTCCGTTGTCCAGTGCTTCGGCGATATCATGGATAAGCCCCAACACGTTGCAAGCGTGGTCGCAGGGGCAGGGACGTGGTACGGACATGGCGAGACTCCGGTGCCTCTGGGGCGTCGTCGCGGCACGTCTTCGTGCTTTTTCAGAGGGATATTGGATTCAAATCATGCGTCGAAACGGCCGCATGGGGGAGGCGGCAAATGCGTGCTTTCGGTAGAACTTGTGCGCGCGGGAGTTATCCGCGTCGGTCAAAAGGCTGATCCGTGTCCAGCGCCTGCGCCGGGCCTCCGTCATCGCCGCTTTCATGAGCGCGCTGCCCGTGCCTCGACCGCGTTCGGCGGCGGTGACGACCATGTCCTCGAGCCAAGCGGACGACCCGCCGGTTGCGGTGCTGATGAGCGCCTGCAACGTCACCATCCCCACCGCGTCCGGGCCTCGCTCGGCAACCAGCACCAACGCTTCGTCGCCTCGCGCAAGCAAGGCCCGCAGGGCCCGGCGTTGGCGACGGGGTTCGGGGTTGAACTCCGCTTCCTGGCGGAACAACTCGCCCAGCAAGCGCGTCAGCGCTTCGACATCCCGGGGAAGGGCCACCCGAATCCGTAGGGGGGGGATGCAGCCTGGCGTTTTCGAACGAAGGCGTTCCCTCGTGGGGTTCTTTTCCTTATACATCTCCGGCCCCCTTGGGCGCAAGCGTTCCCGTTCACATCTTTTCCGGCGTCTCCAATCCCAGCAGCCCGAGGGCCGTTTCCAGCCCGCGCAGCGTGACCTCCGTCAAAGCCAGCCAGGAAGCGCGCAGTTCGGCGTCCTCTTCCCTCAGGATATTGCAATTCTGGTAGAAGGTGCTGAATCGGCCGGCCAATTCGTAGGCCCAATCGGCCAGATGGTGCGGAGCCGATTCCGCCGCGGCGCGCTCCACCGCTTCGGGAAAAGCCAGCAACGCCAGGACCACGGGACGTTCGCGGTCGCCCGGCTCCCGGATCGCTCCCGGCCCATACCCTTTCTCGGCGGCCTTGCGCAGCACGCTCTTCATGCGCACCGCGGCGTACAGCAGATAGGGGCCGGTGCGTCCTTCGAAAAGCATGAACTTATCGAGGTCGAACACGTAATCCCCGATGCGGGGATTGCACAGATCGGCGAACTTCACCGCGGCCTGGGCGACTTGCGCCGCCACCCGCGCGGATTCCTCCGGGGAAAGCTCCTTGGCCAATCCGCTCTCCTCGAGGCGCTGACCGGCCTTTTCCAAGGCCTCCGCCAGCAGCTGTTCAAGCCGCATGACCCCGCCTTCGCGGGTCTTGTAGGGCTTCCCGTCCCGGCCGTTGACCGTCCCGAAGGCGACGTGCTCCGCTTTGGCTTCTCCCAGGTAGCCCGCCTTGGCCGCTCCCTGGAAAACCTGGGCGAAATGCAGACCCTGGCGCTTGTCGGCGACGTACAGGACACGCCGCGCCCCGTCCTGGACGCGCTGCCGCAAAGTCGCCAGATCCGTCGTGCCGTAAAGGTAGCCCCCGTCGGATTTCACCAGCAACAGCGGCGGGGTTTCGGTGTTGGAGATGGGGTCGAGATGGATGACCGTGGCGCCTTCGCTCTTCGCGCTCACCCCGCGTTTCTCGAGATCTTCGAGCATGGCGGGGATGGCCGCCTGGCTGTCGCTTTCCCCCAGCCACAGATCCCAGGTGACGCCCAGGGTCCGGAAATCCCGCTTTATGGAGGCGATGCTGACGTCGACGAAATGGCGCCAGAGGGCGCGGTAGCCGGGTCGCCCGGCCTGCAGTTCCTTGGTCGCCGCGCGGGCCTTTTCCCCCAGCAAGGGATCCGCTTTGCACCGCGCGCTCATGGCGGGATAAAGGCGTTCGAGGTCCGCCAGGCTCACGGGCGCCTCCGCGGGGAAGGGCCCCTTCAAAGCCTCGTCAAAATAAGGCAAATCCGGCTGTTCCTCCCGCACCGCCTCGATGAGCATCCCCATCTGGGTGCCCCAATCCCCGAGGTGGATATCGCTCACCACCTCCGCCCCCAAAAAGCGGTGCAGACGCTGCAAGCTGTCCCCGAT
>Ga0326728_10001285_pt1 | contig 89802 bp, 63 predicted proteins | sample MB3enrmetagenome_FD_207602 | JGI IMG/M metagenome (GOLD analysis project Ga0326728, IMG submission 207602) | Lab enriched peat soil microbial communities from McLean, Ithaca, NY, United States - MB31MN | ecosystem: Environmental > Terrestrial > Soil > Wetlands > Peat | place: USA: New York... | reverse complement strand
GGTAGATTTGGCAGCGTTTTGGCAGCAAATAGTGCCAATTGTGCCGTTTTTGCCGGTTGTGCCGGTTTGTAAGTGCTGTGCCGTCTATTATTTGCGTTCTCATGCCCACCATGGCATGGAAGAGGTCATCGGTTCGATCCCGATCAGGTCCACCAAATCATTTCTTTATTCTTTCTCCCTCAATAGGATTTCGATTTCCATAGGCCTCGATCGATTCGGCGCCAAGCAGAGCCAATTCCGCGCCCGACGCGTTGCGTTGGCGCGCTTCTTCGCCGGCATCGTGAAGGCTGCGGCCTGAAACGCCTGCTTCGGAAGATGCGGCGGCCGGCCGGCAGCCATGCAACTGGGCTGCTCCGCATCTCGATTCAGCTTTGGCGCAAGCTCGCTGTCCCGATCGGCGCATTGTGTTTTCTGCCTTGCCTGCCGCTCCAGAGAGCGGCCGCCGCGCTTACCGGAAGCGAAAAACAACTCCCGCGCCGAGGCGGAGATTGTTCTGCGCGTTGTTGGTCGAGTTGGGCAACCCGGTGCGCAGCCAATCGGCCTCAAAGACGCGCAATGCGGCGCGCGGCGAGAGCCGCAGATTCATTCCGCCGCCGGTCTGGAAAGCCAGGCTGAAGGCAGAGTCGCTGGCGCCGGCCGCGGCGGGAAAGACGCCGTGAAAGCCGTTGGCCGCGCCGCCCAGCGCCTGGGCAAAAATCTCGTACCTCCGGCGCGCGGGCGACCAGGTATAGCGCGGGCCGAAGGTGGCCGTCACCATGTCCAGTCCCGCGCCCGGCGACTGGATGGCGCCCGCGTGCATGCCCGCGACCTCGGCTGCCACGCCCAATCCGCGATAGAATCGGCCGCACAGTTGCACGCTGCCGCCCTGCATCCAGAAGTTGCTGCTCTCGATGGTGTTGGCCCGCGTAGCGCCGTAGGTGACGGCCACATCGATCGGGTCGTTCGCTGGCGCCGGGGCGGCGTGGCCCGCGCCGCCCTGGGCTGGCAGCGGCGCTGTCCACAAAGCCGCTGCCATCATCACGACCGTTGTCATCGCTCCTCCGAGGAGCCTGCTGCTGAGTTGTCTGCGCATCGATAGACTCCTTGGGACTTATTGCACGTTGAGGGTGACGGTCGCGCTGTGCTCCAGGCTGCCGCAAGCGGCCGTGATGGTGACGGTGTAGCTCTTCGGAGACTGGGTGTAGAAGCCGCCGCCGCATCCGCTCACCACGATGCTGGCCGCGCCGCCCAGCAACAGCAGCGCCACGCACGCCATGCGGCGCAGCTTGCGTCCATTCCGGCGCAAGCCTCCGGCTCCAATCAGCAACAGGAAAGCCAGCGCGACGGGCGCCATGCGGCTGCCTGCCGATGGGGCAGACGGCATGTGCCGCATCGCCGTCAGCGGAGCGGTTTCGATGGTCACGGTAACGGTCTGCGCTCCGCCGTTGGCGGCGATGCTCGACGGCGAGAACGTGGCCGTTGCACCCGGCGGAAGCCCGCTGACGGTGAAGTTCACTACGCCCGCGTAGGAGCCGTAGTCGGGCGTCACCGTCACCTGATAGGTGATGACGCTGCCCGGAATCAGGGTTGCGCTGTTCGGCCCCGCGATGGTCATCGTGAAGTCCAGCGGCGCCACCGAAACGCTTGTATTCGCGGGCGCGCTGCTGGGGGTGAAGTTGATGTCGCCGCCGTAGGTCGCGCCAAGGTTGTGGGTCAGGCCCGGCGCCAAAGCCGCGGTCGAGTAGACGGCAGCGCCCGCGTTGAGCGGCGCTGTTCCCAGCAGCGACGTTCCATCGTAGAAGCTCACCGTGCCGGTGGGCGTGCCGGTGGTTGTCGAAGATGCCTGGGCGGTCAACGTGACGCTCTGGCCCGGCGTGATGGATGCGCTGCTCACGCTCAGCGCCGTGCTGCTCGCGGCCTGGCTAATGGCCAGCGTGCCGTTCGTGCTTGCCTGCTGATAGTCGGCCAGATTCGCTCCCGCCACGCTGGGCACAATGGCGTAATTGCCTGCGTTCGAGCTTAAGACGGCGTTGGTCGTGAAGCTCTCGGTAAAGCTGTCGCCGTTCACCGCGCCAACCACTGTGCCGGCGAAAGCCGGATTTGCCGTGCCATAGGTGCGGCTCGCGTTATTGGCCGTGATGGTCAGCGTCGCCGCGTTCACCGTGACCGTGCTGCCGGTTGCATAGGTAATCGAATAATTCGACAACCCCGTGCCCACGGCATTCGAGGCGATGATCGGATAGCTGCCCACCGCCGCGGAAGCCGCTGTCCCCGCGGAGGCCAGCGTCACGCCGGTCACCGTGTCGCTGTTCTGAAGTTCCGAAGTGGCGAACGTCGTGAGCGCCAGCGTCGAGCCGTAGCTCTTGCTCTGGTTCGCCGGCGTGATGGTCAGCGCCGCCGCGTTCACCGTGACCGTACTGCCGGTTGCGTAGGCGATCGAATAATTCGACAGCCCCGCGCCCACGGCATTCGATGCGGTGATCGGATAACTGCCCACCGCGGCGGAAGCCGCGGTTCCGGGAGAGGTCAGCGTCGCCCCGGTGACTGTGTCGCTGTTCTGCAAACCCGAAGTGGTAAATGCCAGGAGCACCAGCGTCGCGCCGTACGGCTTGCTCTGACTGGCGGGCGTGATGGTCAGCGCCGCCGCGTTCACCGTGACCGTACTGCCGGTTGCGTAGGCGATCGAATAATTCGACAGCCCCGTGCCCACGGCATTCGATGCGGTGATCGGATAACTGCCCACCGCCGCGGAAGCCGCTGTGCCCGCGGAAGCCAGCGTCGCGCCGGTGACCGTGTCGCTGTTCTGCAGACCCGAAGTGGTGAACGCCGTGAGCGCCAGCGTCGCGCCGTAGCTCTTGCTCTGGCTCACTGGCGTGATGGTCAGCGCCGCCGCCGTTACGGAATAGCTCACGGTGGCCTGGGCCGCCGCATACGTCGCTCCGTCCGTCGGCGTGAAACTGGCGGTGATGCTGTATCTGCCCGCCGGCAAAACCGTGGCTCCGGCGGCCAGGGTCAGCGGGTTGCCGTTGACCATCGCGGTGTAGGCAAAACTTCCCGCGACCGATTGTCCATTGTAGGTTGCCGTTGCATTCAGAGCGCCGGCGGGAATCGCGGCGCCGTAGACCTGCGCCGCCTGCAATGGCTGGAAGACGATGGTCGGCGTGACCTGCTCCACGCTGAAGGAGGAACTGGAAGCCGAGGCTGCGGCGACAGGCGTGCTGCCGCTGTTCAGCGTCAGATTCGCCGTTAACTGGTCGCCCGCGCCCGCCATGCTGACTTCGAGGCCGGTGAAGGTGGCCACGCCGTTCGCTGTGGAGGCGGAGCCGCCGCTCAGCGTGCCGCTGCCGGCCAGCGAGAGCGGGATGGGAACGCTGGCTGCGGTAAAGACGCTGCCGCTCTCGCTCAGCGTGACCGCGGCCTGGAACTTCGCCAGCGGCAGGATCGCCGTGGCCGGAGAGATGGGCTGCGGCTCGGTGGTGAAGGACAGCGAGTAATGGGTTTGCACCGCGCCCGCATCCACGCAAGGCGAGTTGCTGCCGTATCCCGCATAGCTGGCGTTGGTGTTGGATTGGCCGCGCTGATCCGTGGTCGCGCCCGAAGGGATGTTGGCCAACAAGCCCGCGCAGATGGCCGCGCTGCCGGGCAGCGGAATCATGGTCTGCGTCGCTCCGCCGTAGTTGGCCAGCGGCGCCAGGTTCACCACGGCGGCGTTGTTCTGCGCACCAAAGATGTAACCCACGACATTGCCGCCGTTATCGGTGTAGCTGCCTTGGTTATCGAGATCGTCGGGACCGTTGAAGCCCGTGTTGCCGCTCACAATGCTGTTGGCCAGGATCAGCGTGGCGCCGTTTAAGATGCCACCCCAGTTGGTGGAGGAGTTACCGGCGATGGTGCTGTTGGTCACCGTCATCGTGCCACCCATATCGTTTTGAATGGCGCCTGTGCTATAGCCCTGATTGCCGGCGAAGGTGCTATTGGCGATCGTCGCCGTGCCGCCTTGGTTGCTGACGCCGCCAACGTAATCGGCATCGTTGTCGGAGAAACTGCTGCTGTTCACCGTCAAATTGCCGGTGCTGTAGATACCGCCAGCCCAACCGGAGTTGCCAGTGAAGGTGCTGCCGCTCACCGTCAACGAGCCGGCATTGCTGATGCCTCCAACAGAGTAGAAATATCCATTTTCAATGGTCAGGTTGGCGATAGCCGCGCCGGTCACGGAGGGATTCACTGTGAAGACAGGAAAGTTGCTCGAAGGGCCTCCGCCCGCTACCGTCACCAGATTGGCGGCCGTGGCGCCGCTGCCGGTCCTGGGGCCGGTAATCGCGGTATTCGACGGAATGCTCAGCGTGACGCCGCTGCTCAGCGCGATGGTCTGCGCGCTGGCAAATTTGGTCGCGTCGAAGGTGATGTTGCCGGCGCCCAGATCGGCGGCTTCAAGCAGCGCGTCGCGCAGGCTGCACGCGCCGTCCCTGCCCGCGCCCGGCGTGGTCTGCACAGTGCAGTTCGAGGCCGCGCCCGCATCGTCTTGCGGCGTGGTCACCACCAGGTTCGGCGGCGGTTGATTGGTGAGCGCAAAACTGGCGGCCAGGCTGCCGACCGTCGCGGTCACCGAGTAACTGCCTGCGGTCGTGTTGGCCATTGCCGGCGCGCTGGCGATGCCGTTCGCGTCGGTTTGCGCCGTGATTGTGCCCGCGCCGTTGGTGAAGGTCGCGCTGGCGCCGCTGGCCGGCGCGGTGAAGGCGATGGTCACGCCGGGGATGGGATTGCCGTTCTGGTCCAGCAAGGTGGCTTGCAGGGGAATCGCGAAGGCATTGCCGACATACGCCGACTGGCTGGCGCCTCGCGTCGCGGTGAGGGAGGTCGCTGTTGCCGTGTAGACCCCCAAGGAGGCCGAGAAGGGTTGGCCGGTCCCGGCGTTCGTCGAGGAAGGTGTTGCGGTGTTGGTCGCGTGGCCCGCCGCGGTTGCCGTCACGTTGACAGCAAAGGAACAGCTCCCGTTGGCTGCCAGCGTTGTTCCCGCGAGGCCGATGCTGTTGCCGCCGGCCGGGGCGGAAACGACTCCAGGGCAGGCGCTGGTCAATCCGTTGGGCGTTGAAACCGCCAGATCCGCGGGAAGAACGTCGGTGAAAGAGACGCCGTCGATCGGCAGCGGATTGCTGTTGGAAACCGTGAAAGTGAGCGACGTGGACCCGCCGGCCGGGATTTGCTGTGCGCCGAAAAAGAAGGCCAAAGCGGGCGGCGAAGGCAAAAGCACATCCATTGCCGTGCTGACCGCGCTCACGTTCAGCGTGGAAGTCACAGCCATGGAGGCCGTGAGGTATTCGCTGCTGCTGACGGAGGCAACGGATACATTGCCAAAGGATGCCGTCCCCGAAGAGAGATTGGCGGTTGTCGTCCCGCTCAGCGCTACCGGGCTTCCCGACAAAACGACAGACGTTGCCACCCCCGTGGCCAGGTTGCCGTTCTCGGTCAACTGCACCACCGGCGCTACCGGCAGCGATTGATTTGCAAATGCGCTGGCGAGTGGCTCGGTGATAAAGCTCAACGCGTAATTGGTCTGCACCGCGCCCGCATCCACGCAGGTGGTCGATGTTTGGCCGCTGCTATAGCTGGTCGTCCGCGCAAAGCCGCGCTGATCGGTCGCGGGCAGCGTTAAACCGCCCTGCGGCGCCGCGGTTCCCGCGCAGATGGCCGCGCTGCCCGGCGGCGGAATCATGGTCTTCGTCGCTCCGCCGTAGTTGCCCAGCGGCGCCAGGTTCACCGTGGCGGCGTAGTTCTGCGCGCCGTTCAGATAGCCCACAATGTTGCCGCCGCCATCGGTGTACCCATTTTGCGAATTCGGGTCGAGGGCCTCGAGATCGTCCGGAGTCGAGCCAAAGGAATTGCCGGTCAGGATGCTGTTGGCGATCGTGAGGGGGTTATAGGCGTAGATGCCGCCGGCCCATCCGCTGGCGGTGTTCCCCGCAATGGTGCTGCCGTTCACCGTCAGCGTGCCGCCGATGGCGATGATGGCGCCACCTATGCCGTAGGTGCCGTTGACGGAGTTCGCCGAGAAGGTGCTGTCAATCACCGTCAGAGGGCCAAAACTTACAATGGCGCCGCCAAAAGTGAATTCGCTGTTCGCTCCGTAGCCGGAGCTGTTGCCGGAGAAAGTGGTACCGTTCAGCGTCAGAGTGCCGTTATTGCAGATGGCCCCGCCCCCAGCGGAGGCGGAATTCGCCGAGAAGGTGCCGTTATTCACCGCCAGAGCGCCGTAATTGTAGATGGCCCCGCCATAAGCGAAACCTCCGTTGAGAAGACTGCTCGGGGCGGAGTTGTTCGAGAAGACGGTGTTGGTCACCGTCAGAGTATTGAAATTCTCGATGGCGCCGCCGCCATAGCTGGGCGAATTCCCATTGGCGATGTTCAGATTGGCGATGATCGACCCAGTCTGGCTGAAACTCAGGAAGACAGAGAAGTCGCTCGAAGGGCCCCCGCCTGCCACGGTCACCAGGTTGGTGGCATGCGCTCCACTGCCGGCGGTGGGACCGACGATCGAGGTATTCGAAAGAATAAGCAGCGACCCCTGGGTCAGCGCGATGGTGTTCTGCGCGGTGCTGTTGGTCGCGGCAAACGTCACGGGCGAAAAGGTGATGTTGCCTGCTCCGGCCGCGCTCGCCAGCGCCAGCGCATCGCGCAGCGAGCAGGTGTTGCCGCTGCCGCTGGCGCAATCGGCCATCGGATCCGTCACGTCCTGGTTCGTCGTCACCACATAATTCGGAATCGCCGCGAAGTTGGCCGTCACCGTCTCCGGGCCGTTGATGGTGATGGCGGTGCTGGCGCTCGCTGCGTTGGCGATATCGTTGCTGCCCGTCCAGCCGGTGAAGTAATAGCCCGTGCTGGGTGTCGCCATCAGCGTCACCTGCGTCCCCGCCGCATAGTACGCGCCGGAGGCGGGGCTCACCGTGCCGTAGGCCGTGTTGTTCGGCGCAACATTCAGTTGGTACTGCGTGCTGAAGTTGGCCGTGTAGCCGGTTGTGACGTTCGTCGCCGTTACCGTATCCGTCAGGCTGGTTGTTCCGTCGCTCCAGTTGACGAAGCTGTACTGCACGCCCGCCCCCGTCTGGCTGGCCACGGTCGCCAGGGTGTGGGCCGAAAGGCTGTTCCAGGTCAGCATTTGCGCGGCGGTGTAGGCCGTGCCGTCCACGCTGAAGGCGAGACCCGCGGGCAAAGTGCCTACGCTCACCTGCACCGTCGTCGGCATGATGTTCAGATTGGCCGAGGCCGTCAGCGGCGGAAGAGTCGCGGAGCTGCCCGCGGCCGTCAGCGGCAGGCTCACGGAGAGCACGTCGCTGGTATTCGCCGTATCCACGGAGAGACCGCTGAAGGTTGCTCCCGTTCCGGCCACGGTCGTCGCCGTCCCCACTCCCGAGGCATTGCCCAATCCGGTGAAAACCAGCGGAATGGGCACGCCGCCCATATTCTGGCCGTTCTCCGTCACCGTGACGATGGGCGCCGGATTGACCGCCTGGTTGATTACGCCAAGATAGCCGCCGCTCGGCGCGTTGGCAAATTGCACCGCGGTGTAATCGGTCTGCACCGCGCCCGCATCCACGCAGGTGGTTGCCGCGTTGCCGCTGCCGTAATTCGTTATCCGCGCAAAGCCGCGCTGATCCGTCGCCAGCGCATTGCCATTCCCATCCACGGCCAGCGGTGCCGATCCCGCGCAAATCGCCGCCGATCCCGGCAGCGGAATCATGGTTTGTATCGGCCCGCCGTAGTTGCCCAGCGGCGCCAGCATCGGGTCCGCGTCGATGCTGTTGTTGGAGGTGCATTCAAAGCAATCCCCGCCCCCGCCTGGACTTGAGTTGCCAAAGAAGACGTTATTGCTGGAGCTTAATGTGCCTTCGAAGGTCGCGATGGCGCCTCCGACGTCCCATGAAAAGTTGTAGGAGAAGATATTGTTATTCGCCGTCAGTTGGCCGTAGCTCAAAACGCCGGCGCCAATGCCGAAATTGCCGAAGAAAGTGCTGTTGGTCACCACCAGTGTGCCGTCGTTCTCGATGGCGCCGCCCCAGCCCGCGTCGCTGACATTGGTGGAGAAGGTGCTGTTGGTCACCGTCATCGTACCCGCGTTCTCGATCGCGGTGCCGGAGCCTCCAGAGATGGTGCTGTTGGCTACCGTCGCTATGCCGCCGTTGTAGATCCCGCTTCCAGACCCGGCGGAATTGCTCGAGAAGATGCTGTTGGCCACCGTCAGCGTGCCGGCGTATGCGTTGAAGATTGCGCCGCCGTAGGATGTGGAATTGTTGGAGAATGTGCAGTTCCTCACCGTCAGCGCGCCGGCATTGTTGATAGCGCCGCCAGCGGAGCCGCCTCCATTTACTATCGCCAGGTTGGCGATAACCGCGCCGGTCACGCCGGCATTACCAGGGGAATCGGAGAACGCGTTCGACGGAGTGCCGCCGGCTACGGCCGCCCGGTTGGCGGAAACCACGATGATCGTGCCGTTATTCACAGTGAAAACGGAGAATCCGTTCAACGAATTGCCGCCGGCCACCGTCACCAGGTCGGTGAGCGTGGCGCCGCTGCCTGTCGTCGGTCCGACGATCGCGGTATTCGATGGAATGGCCAGCGATCCCTGAGTCAGCGTAATGGTGTTCTGCGCGGTGCTGTTGGTCGCGGCAAACGCCGCGGGCGAAAAGGTGATGTTGCCTGCTCCGGCCGTATTCGCCAGCGCCAGCGCATCGCGCAGCGAGCAGGTGTTGCCGCTGCCGCTGCCGCAGTCGGGCGTCGAATCCGTCACGTCCTGGTTCGTCGTCACCACATAATTCGGAGCGGGCGCGAAGTTGGCCATCACCGTCTCCGGGCCGTTCATGGTGATGGTGGTGCTGGCGCTCGCCGGGTTGGCGATGTCGTTGCTGCCCGTCCAGCCGGTTAAGTAGTAGCCCGCGGCAGGCGTGGCCGTCAGCGTCACCGGCGTTCCCGCCGCGTAATACCCGCCCGAGGCCGGCGCCGTCACCGTGCCGTAGGCCGTGTTGCTCGACGAAACATTCAGTTGGTACTGCAGGCTGAAGTTGGCTGTGTAGGAGGTCGTGGCGGGCGTCGCCGTCACCATGTCCGTCAGGTTGGTTGTTCCGTCGCTCCAGTTGACGAAGCTGTACTGCACCCCCGCTCCCGCCTGGCTGGCCGTGGTCGCCAGAGTGTACGGGGATGAGGTATTCCAGGTCAGCGTTTGGGCGCTCGTGTACGGAGCCCCGTTCACGCTGAAGGCGAGGCCCGCCGGCGAGGTCCCTACGGTCACCTGCACCGTCGCCGGCATGACGACGTTCAGATTCACCGAGGCCGTCAGCGGCGGAAGCGTCGCGGTACTGCCCGCCGCCGTCAGCGGCAGATTGACGGAAAGCACATCGTTGGCATTCGGCGTATCCACCGAGAGGCTGCTGAAGATGGCTCCCGTTCCGGCCACGGTCGTCACCGTTCCCACTCCCCAGGCGTTGCCCGCTCCGGTGAAAACCAGCGGAATGGGCACGCCGCCGAGGTTCTGGCCGTTCTCGGTAATCGAGACGATGGGCGCCGGATTGAGGATCTGGTCGACCCAGCCGGAGTATCCGCCGCTCGGCGCATTGGCAAACTGCACCGCGGTGTAATGGGTCTGCACCGCGCCCGCATCCACGCAGGTGATTGCCGCGTTGCCGCTGCCATAGCTCGTGGTGCGCGCAAAGCCGCGCTGATCCGTCGCCAGCCCGTTGCCATTCCCATCCACGGCCAGGGGCGCCGATCCCGCGCAGATCGCCGCCGATCCCGGCAGCGGAATCAGGGTCTGCAGCGGTCCGCCGTAGTTGCCCAGCGGCTGCAGCATCGGGTCGACGTCGATGGCGTTGGTGTTGGTGTTGGAGTCGCAACCGAAGCAGTCCCCCCCGCCTCCCACGTTGCCAAAGTAGACGTTATTGCTGGAGCTTGACGAGCCTCCGTAGACCGCGATGGCGTCTCCCTCGGCCCACGCGAGGTTGCTGGAGAAGATATTGTTATTCGCCGTCAGTTGGTAGTAACTGAAGATCCCGGCGCCGTAGAACGAGCTATTGCCGAAGATGGTGCTGTTGGCCGTCGTCAGCGTGCCGTCATTGTAGATGGCGCCGCCGTAGAACGACATATTGCCGGCGAAGGTGCTGTTGACCATCGTCAGCGTGCCCTCATTTTCGATGGCGCCGCCGCTGAACGAGGAATTGCTGGAGAAAGTGCTGCCGCTCACGGTCAGCGTGCCGTCATTTTCGATGGCGCCGCCGTTGTCATTTGTGGAGTTGTTGGTGAACATGCTGTTGTTCACCGCGAGCGTGCCGGCATTGTAGATGGCGCCGCCGTTGAGATAGGCGTTGTTGCTCGCGAACGTGCAGTTATCCACCGTCAACGTGCCGGAATTGTTGATGCCTGCGCCAGACTCGGCCGATCCATTTTCAATCGTCAGATTGGCGATGGCCGCGCTGGTCACGCCCGAATTCACCGTGAAGTCGCTGGTCGAACCATAGCTGCCCGCCACCGTCACCAGGTCGGTGAGCGTGGCGCCGCTGCCCGTCGTCGGTCCAACGATCGCGGTGCCCGATGGAATGCTCAGCGTGACGCCGGTGGTCAGTGGAATGGTCTGAGCCGTGGCAAATTGCGTCGCATCGAAGGTGATGCTCGCCCCTCCCAGGCTGGCGGCCTCGAGCAGCGCGTCGCGCAGGCTGCACGCGCCATCCGTGCCCGTGCCCGGCGCGGCCTGCACGGTGCAGTTCGAGGCCGCGCCCGCATCGTCCTGCGCCGTGGTCACCACCAGGTTCGGCCCCGTTTGATTGGTGAGCGAGAAGCCCGCCGTCAGGCCGCCCAGCGCCGCCGTCACCGTGTAGCCGCCCGCCGTCCAGTTGGCCGTCGCGATCACGCTGGCCTGGCCAAAAGCGTTCGTGGCCGCCGGCGCTGACAGCGACGCGCTGGCGCCCGTGCCCGGCGCCGTGAAGGTCACCGTCTGTCCGGCGACGGGATTCCCGTAAATATCCAGGACCGTGACCGTGAGCGGCGTGGCGAAGGGCGTCATTGCTTGAGCCGATTGCGGAGTTCCGCCGCTCGCCGTCAAGCTGGCCGGCGTCCCTCCAATCACGGTCTCCGGGGCCGGCGTCGCCGTCCCAATCGTGGGATTGTTGGTAAACGCCGCCGAATAGCTGTATGAGCCCGCCAGGGTCAGCACATTCGGGCTGAAGCTGGCTACGCCGCCCGATGTCGTGGCCGTGAGGGTCTGGACCGTAGCACCGCCCGTCACGCTCACCGTGAGCGTAATCGCGTCGCCGCTGCTCGTCAGGAGCGGCACTCCGCTGACCGACTCTTCCTGCACGGTTACGATGCCGGGGCTCTGGCCTGCCGCGATCGTCGCCGGCGGAGGCGTGACAAAGCCAAGCTGCGTCACCACCGGGGCATCCACGTCGAACGGTGCGCTGACCGCCGGCGTTCCGCCGATCGCCGGCGAGGCGACCGTGAACGTGTACACCGGGCTCGGCGTGGCGGACGTATTCGATGTGTTCACTGCCAGCCCGCTGAACGTGGCCAGCCCGAGCATCCCGTTGGAGGTGGCCGTCGGCGCTGTGGTCGCACTGAGATTTCCCGGCGTCACGATCTCGCTCGATCCGCCGCTGAAGGCCAAGGTCACGGGAATGCCGCTCACTCCGTCGCTGGCCCCCGTGTTGGCGTTGGTCTCGACAATCTCCACCGCGGGCGCCGGCGCGATGGGCTGATTGACCAGCGCGTTCGTTGGCTGCTGGACAAACTGAAGATCCGTGTAGTTGGTCTGCGCCGCGCCCAGATCGATGGCCCCCGACGGACACGCGGGATTCATCGGGAATCCGCGCGCGTCGGTGGTGACGCCCGCGGGCAATTGCGCCGCGGAGCCCTGGCAGACGATTCCCAATGTGCCGCCGGCATCGGGCAGAGGCATCATCGTCGGCGCCGCCGCGTTGGCCGGGCTGTACGCCAGCGAGCCGAGGATTTGGCTGGCGCTGGTGACGCCGCTGGGCAGGCCGATCAGGTTGGGTCCGCTCTGCGTGCCGCAATTGCCGCAGTCCCCCCCTACCGACCCGGCTGTCGTGTTGCCGGCGACAATGCTGTTGGTGAGCGTCAACGAGCCAAGATTGAAGATGCCGCCGCCTTGCATGGCCGCGGTGTTCCCCGACAACGTGTTGTTGCTCACCACGGCGCTGCCATCATCGACGTAGATGCCGCCGCCCATGCCGCTGCTTGCGCTATTCCCTGAGAAGCTGCTGTCGATCGCCGTCAGCGCGCCATCGCTGAAGATGCCGCCGCCGTCGCTTGCCGCGGAATTCCCAGAGAAGGCGCTGTCGCTCACCGTCAGCGTGCCGGTCCCGTAGTTCAAAATGCCGCCGCCGTCGCTTGCCGCGGAATTCCCGGAGAAGGCGCAGCCGGCCAGCGTCATGGTGCCGATATTCGCGATGGCGCCCCCCGGACCGAGCGACGAATGATTTCCGGTAAAGGCGCAACCGGCCAACGTCATCGTCCCGTGGTTGTAAATGCCGCCGCCAGGATGGAGGGAAGCGATTCCATTGGCGATGGTCAGGTTGAAGATATTTGCCACGCCGCCTTGAGCGACCGTAAGCACGCTGCCCACGTTCCCGTCGTGGTTGCCAGAGACGGTGAGCAGGTTCGCTCCCGGCCCGATCAGGTTCAGGGTTCCGGAGATTTGCGGCAACGGAGTATCGGTCGCCGTGGTTCCAGCCGGAAGAGTCCCGGTCACCGATCCCAGGGGGATGGTTCCCGGCGTGGCGACAGCCGGAGAGCCGGAAACGAACAGCGACGGCGCGAAATCGACGTCGGCCTGCCCCAGGGTGTTGGCCTGCGCCAAGGCGTCGCGCAGCGAACAGGAGCTGCCAAGCCCATCGGTGCAGCTCAATGTGTCGCCGGTGTTCAACGTATCGACGAGGGTGTTGACGGTCAGGTAATTCGACTGCACCGCGCCCGCGTCCACCATTCCCGCCGGACAGGTCGAGGGAGTCATCGGCCAGCCGCGCTGGTCGGTGGTGAGCGGGATGCCATTTTGATCCAGGGCCAGGCTGGCCGATCCGGCGCAGACGGCCGGACTGCCCGCCTGCGGAAGCAGGGTCTGCGTGAGGCCGCCGTAGTTGCCCAGCGGAGCCAGATGGATGGCGTCCGAGTTGACCGCCGCGCCCCCCAAATAACCCACGATGTTGCCGCCGCCGTTCGTGTAGCCGCTGCCATCGATATCGTCGCCGCCAGCCGGTCCGGTGTTGCCGGAAACGATGCTGTTCGTCACCGTCACGCGTGCTGATCCATCGTTGTAGATTCCGCCGGCGACGGCGCCGTTGGATTGCGCGTCTGCACTGAGCGAAGCATTCCCGAAGATGGTGCTGTTGACGATGGTCGCGGACGATCCCTGCACAACGCTGATGGCGCCGCCCGCCCCGCTGGAATTGCCGAAGAAGGTGCTGTTGACGACCGTCAGCGTGCCGCCCATGTTGCTGTTGATGGCGCCGCCGATGCCGTCCCCAGGGCAGCCGTTCGGGCCGTTGCCGGCCGTGGAATTGTTGTAGAAGGTGCTATTGAGCACAATCAGGGTTCCGTCGCTCGAGATGGCGCCGCCGTTGCCGGCCGGAGCGGAATTCCCATAGAAAACGCTGCTGTCCACCGTCACATTGCTGTTCAGGTTCTGGATTCCGCCAGCATTGCAGTTATTCCCGCCCGTAACGGTCAATCCATAGAAATAAATGGACGATCCATTGAACACGAAGACCACGTCGCTGCCGTTGCCCGCTATGGTCAACTGGCCGGCGCCCGGCCCTTGGAGGGTCACGCCGTAGTTGCCGATCGGCTGCAGCCGGCTGCCAACGACAATCGTCTGTCCGTTGAGCGAAGCGGCGAAGCGGATGGTGTTGCTCGTGGCCGCCGAGCCGGGGTCCAGATGGTTCATCGCATAGCGCAACGATCCGGAGTCGGACGCGTCGTCCGAGGTGTCGGTCACCGTGAACGTGGCGGCCCGCGCGCTGCTTGAAGCGGCCAGCAGGCACGCCGCGGCCAGCGCCAAAAACGGCGCGCGGGCAATGCGCCGGACAAAACGGATCGGGCTGTTTGAAAAGCGGAAGAACCGAGAAGAAACCTGGCAAGCAAACCGTGTCGAATCGAGCATGTAGACAGACCTCGGCGCTATCCCCGCGGATCTGAATTCAAAGTTCGACAGGAAGGCCTGGCCCACGCACCAATACTGGACGCCGGTTAACGGTCGCCATGCGAATAGATCGTCCGTTGGAATATAGCGGTAACTTGGCTGCCTTTATAATCCAGCGCTGAAAGCGTGTCAACCCATCATTTTCTTTTTCCTGACGGGCAACGAACGCGCGATAACAATTCCCCGCAAGCAATAATCGCTCTTCGCCACAACAGAAGCCGTTCAAAGAAGCGCCAAGTGCGCGGAGCGAAGGCTCGCGCCTCGGGGATATGAGGCGATCCCTCCGCCGGCGGCTGCGGAGCAAGAGTCTCGGGCCGCCCATTCCTCCGGCCATCGGGATGCCCTCGCAGCCGGCAACTTCCGCCCGCGTTTAGCATGGAAGCGGAGGCACTTGCGCCCATGTTTACCCCGCGGCCGATCGGATTTGTTCAAAGCCCCTTCAAAGAAGCATCCGCCATTCCGAAAGGCCTTGGCGCCCAGCACCCTGAAGAAGGGGTCCTGCGCATCCTGCCCGAATTCGAACTCGGGCTCACCGGCATCGAAGGCTACTCGCACCTTTTCGTGATCTGGGCCTTCGACCGCTCCGAGGGCTTCGATCTGATGGTCACGCCGCCCTCCGACGACCGTCCCCACGGCCTCTTCACCACGCGCTCCCCGCGCCGCCCCAACCCGCTTGCCCTGACGGTGGTGGAGCTACTGCGCCGCGAGGGAGGGTCGCTCCACGTCCGCGGGGTCGATATGCTCGATGGAACGCCCATTCTCGACATCAAACCGTATGTTTCCAGCATCCCGCCGGAAAAGCTGCGCCGCGGATGGCTCGCGGAAGCCGAAGCCCGCAAGGGTTGAAAACGAAGAGTATCGCGAGTACCGTGTCCGCGAGATTCGGTAATCCGGCACAACCCTTGGGTGCCCCAGGTCCCTCGGGGACCTGGGAAAGCACGAAATCCTCAAGACACGCTACCAGAAGGCCGTCCCCCCGAGCGGAGCGAAATCCAAGGAACCGCGCTTGCTTCTCTCCGTCACGCCCAGGCGAGACAGGTCATCGGCCTTCCAACTCGCCCGTATAGACGCAGCCGCTGGTGCAGGTCTCGCGCACCACGATCCTGCTCAGTTCCGGCAGCGCCGGAAACAGCGCCTTCCACAGCCAGCGGGCGAGGTTTTCGCTGGTCGGGTTCTCCAACCCCTCGACCTCGTTCAGGCAGCGGTGGTCGATGCGGTCTTCGATGGCATGGAAGGCCGTCTTGATCTCGGCGAAGTCGATGACCCAGCCAAGATGCGGGTCGAGCGGGCCGCTGACATGAATCTCGAGATGAAAGCTGTGCCCGTGCAGGCGTCCGCATTTGTGCCCCGCCGGAACATTCGGCAGCCAGTGCGCCGACTCGATGGTGAATTCCTTGAAAATTTCCATTGAATTCTATTTTAAGGAATGCCAAGGAACTTGTGCGTCTGCAGGCTCAATCGCCATTGCGGATGGTCGAGGCAGTAGCGCAGCGCAAGCCCGGTGTTGGCGGCGCGTTGGGGCCCGTCCATCGGCTGAAGAAAGAAATGCCGGAAGGAGAGCAGTTCGAAATCCGCGGGATCGGACCCCGCTTGCGGAAAAACCAGCTTCAGTTCGTCTCCGCTGCGCTGCACGAGCCGGCTTCCGGCCTTGGGACTGACACAGAGCCAATCCACGCCCGCCGGCGCCGCGACCGTCCCGTTGCTTTCTACGGCAATCTGAAAATCGCGCGCGTGCAAGGCAGCAATCAGGCTTGCGTCCAGTTGCAGCAGCGGCTCGCCGCCGGTACACACCACGAAGCGCTTGCCCAAAACCGAATCTTTGGGCCACTCTTGCTCGATGGCCGCGGCCAGCGCCTCGGCGGCATCGAACTTTCCCCCTCCAGGCCCGTCCACGCCGAGGAAATCCGTATCGCAGAAACGGCAGATTGCCGCCGCCCGGTCCGCTTCCCGGCCTGACCACAGGTTGCATCCGGCAAAGCGGCAAAACACCGCCGCGCGTCCCGCCTGCGCCCCTTCGCCCTGCAACGTATAGAAGATTTCCTTGACCGCGTAGCTCATCGCGCGCAACCCCAAAATAGCTCGGCGCCCCATCCTTTCGCCTTCTTTGTGGCGAAAGGGTGGGAAGGCGCGAATCTCAACTGGAAGTTGCTCATAAGGGGTTCCCGTCAACCCCTCGCCGAGAACGCAGCGGGTCCTCGATCCCGTTCTCGCTGAAGCCCTTCTGCCGCAACAGGCAGGAGTCGCACTGCCCGCACGGCTCGCCCGTGGGCGCGGGATCGTAGCAACTGCTGGTCAGCCCGTAATTCACTCCCAGTTCGATTCCCTTGCGAACGATCTCGGCCTTGCTCATCGCAATCAGCGGCGTGTGAATCTTGAGCGCCTGGCGGCCTTCCACCCCGGCCCTGGTGGCCAGGTTGGCCATCTTCTCGAAGGCCTCGACGAACTCCGGCCGGCAGTCGGGGTAGCCCGAATAATCCAGCGCATTCACGCCGATGAAGATATCGCTCGAACCGAGCACCTCGGCCCACGCAAGCGCGAACGACAGAAAGATCGTGTTGCGCGCCGGAACGTAGGTGATGGGAATGCCGTGGGACATCGCGTCGGTTGAGCGCCCCTTGGGCACCTCGATATCCGCGGTGAGCGCCGAGCCGCCAAAGATGCGCAGATCGATGGCCGCAATCCGGTGCGCCGCCACGCCAATCGACGCGGCCACGCGGCGCGCGGCTTCGAGCTCCACAATGTGCCGCTGGCCGTAGGAAAACGAGAGCGCGTACAACTCGTAGCCCTGGCTGCGCGCAATGGCCAGAACCGTGCTGGAGTCCAGGCCCCCGCTCAACAGCACCACCGCGCGTTTTTTCTGCGTCTCCCTCTGCATTCCGCGCACCTATTTCAAATCCCCGCCCTTGCCAATATCCATGGAAGGCGGAAGCGGGTTGCTCGCGTCGATGGAAGCATCAATGCACTGCTGCAACAGGCCCTTGGCTTCAAGAATGAACTCGATCGCATCGCGCCCGGCGCCGTAGCCGCCCGCATTCGGCGTCACGTAATGCGCCTCGGCCTTCACCTGCGCCCGCGCATTGGCCGTGGCCACGGCAAGTCCGCACGCGCGCATCACCGGCAGGTCCACCACGTCGTCGCCCACATAGGCGATCTCGTCCAGCGCCACGCCTTCCTTTTCCATGATCTCGCGCACCGGACGCATCTTGAAGGCCTCGCCCTGATAGACAAACTCCATCTTCAGGTCGCGCATGCGCAGGGCCACGGTCTCGCTGATGCGCTTGGTAATCACGCCCACCTTCATGCCGCCCAGCCGCGCCAGCGTCATGCCCGCGCCGTCGTGGGCGCTATACCCCTTGGCCTCGACCATCCTGGTGCTTACCGTACCGTCGGGCGCGGCGACCGGCATGGGATAAATCCAGATGGTTCCGTCGGTGAGAACTCCATCTACATCGAAAAGAACGATCTTGATCTTGCGGGCGCGATCCCGCGCGGAAACTGTCATGCTTCAATTCTACCCATTGCCTGCGGCTCAGGCTGCCGGCATTGCCCCTATGGATTGGCGGCCGGGCCGGCAGGCCCCTGCCCGGCGCCCGTCGCGGAGCCGCCGCCCGAGGCTTGAGGCGCGGCCGCCGCGGCCACCGCCTCGCGCACCAGCACGGCAAAGCGCGGAAACGCAAAGCTGCCCTGCGCGTCGTCGATCACATTCAACTGGCACAGATAGGACCCCGGCTTGAGCCCGGCCAGCGGCACGTCCAGCTCGATGGCCACCGCGTCGCGCCCCTCCACATTGATGCCCGTGGCCCGCACCAGCGGCGTCTCGTACACCTTGGTTGACCCCTGGATGAGTTCCAGGCTGCTCAGCAGATTGATGCCCGGCTTGGTCCCCTTCGCCGCATCCGCCGCGGCCTTCTCCCGCGCCGGCGAGTAGATTTCGTAGAGCAGATACAGGTGCTGGTCCTGGCGGAAGACGTGGCTGATGTTGGGCACGTACTCTTCTCCGCCCCGCACCAGCGGGCTGATCTTCTTGCTCGGCTGCCGCATCGAGGCCAGCACGATGGAACTGATCTTGAGCGGCGCCTTCTTCATCTCCGGCAGCGCGATCTCCGCCTCGAACGAGCCCATGCGCCCGGTCTGGTTTTCGCGTACCACAAACTTCAGCCGGTACTTGCCCGGCGGAAGGTTGAAGCTGGTGGTGTACTGGATGTTCTTCTGCCGCGCCTGCAAGCTCGGATCGAGATTCAGCTTGACCGTCTCGCGCGCGTGGCCGATGGGCCGCTTCACCTCGTCGATGACGCTGCCGATGATGTCCAGCGTGGCCTTGTCCTTGTCGCCGCCCTTCACAAAGGGAATCTGCGAGCCGGGCACGATCAGCGAAACCGGCACAAAGAAGCGGTTCTCGTCCAGGCGGAAGTACATCGCGTCCAGATAGACGGCCATATCGGTGGCCGGCAGGTCGCTGGCCAACTGCTCCTCGAGTTCCCGCTCGCGGTCTTCGTGGCCGGAGTGCTGGAAGTCCGCCGGCGCATAGTAGCCGGGCCGGTATTCGAGCTTGATGCCGGGCCGGTCGATCTTGATCGTCAGCTTGCGATATTTTCCGTCGCGCGCCGGATTCGAGCTGCGGAAGCCGATCGCGTAATACGCGGAGGTGTCGCGTTGCACCTGCGCGAATGCCGGAGCGAAATCGTTCGAGTCGAAGAACGCCTTGCCGCCGGTGTCGGTGCTCAGCGTCGCCATTACCTCTTGCGTGGCAAAGTTGGCGTTCATGTTGTTGAGCAGCGCGCCCCCGCTGTAGGCGCCCGTGCCGCGATAGCTTCCCGTCGATGCATCGCCCAGCGGCGAAATAGCCTGCAATCCCCGCGTATCCACGCTGTAAATGGCCAGGTTGGCGCGCACCGCGGCGTTGATCGCGGCCCGCAGCGAAGCCTGGTTCTCGATGCCGTCGCGCGAAATGCCCCCGGAAAAGTAGAGCAGCGACTTCTTCTCCGTGATCTTTTCCAGCGACTTGGCCACCGCGCGCAGCGCGAAGAGTTCGCGATCGGTGTTGAGGTCGTTGTACTCGCTCTCGTCGGGCGTGTAGCCGGTGGTGTCTTCCACCTGGTTCGTATTCGCCGTCGCGCCCTCGGCAAACCCCTGCCCCTCGGTGCCGTTGTAGACGGCGACCTCGTTGAGAAGCGCGTTCTTGTCGGCGGTGAAGTCCTGATCGACCTTCAATGTGTCGCCCAGCGAGACCAGCGCCACCAGGTCGGCAGGCTGCATTTTTTTCTTGAGAAACTCCTGCGCCGCCTCCACGCTGCGGTCCAGGTCCTCGGGCTGCATCGAGGTCAGGTCGAAGAACATCACGATCAGGCGGTGATTGCGCAAATCCTCGGGGCGCGCCACCACCACCGCCTTGCTGCTTGCCCCCGCGGCCAGCCCGCTCACCGTGGCCTCATTCAGCGGCGCGGCTTTGTCCACGCTCTCAAAATCGAAGGTGTCGATCTGCTGCGGCTTGCCGTTCTCGTAGATGCTGAAGTCGCTCCGCTTGAGCCCCTGCGCCAGTTCCCCGGTCTTGGCGTCGCGCGCCACCACGTTGGTCAGCACCAGCTCGCCGTTCATCTTGAGCACAAAGCCGCCCTGCGGCGTCGCCGAAACCTGCTGAGCGCTCGATGCCTGGCCGGCGCCCTGCGCCAGCGCCGGCCGCGCGCCCGCCATCCCCAGCGCCAGCACCGCCAATCCCGCCCCCATCTTTTGCGCCCAGCCCGTCATTCCCATTCCTTCCGCCGCCGCTGCCCCTGGTCTCGCTTTTGAGACCAGGGATTTCGCCAACTTGCTGACCCGCTACCCCGCTGACTCGCTAACTCGCTAACTCGCTAAAACCTGAATCTCCCCGTAAACTGGAACGACCGCATCGCGCCAACCGAAGTTACCTGCCCAAAGGTCGGCGAAGTTACGCTGGTATCCACGCCCGCATACTGCACGGTATTGAAAACATTGTTGGCCGTGGCGCGAAACTCCAGGCTGCGCGTGTCGCCCAACTGCATCGTCTTGGCAAGCGCCATACTGTTCGAGATCGTTCCCGGCCCTGCAATCGAGTTGCGCGAGGCCGTGCCAAATGCTCCGGAAGGAGCGGCAAAGGCCGCTTTGTTGAACCACTGCAGCAGCGATCCGCCGCCGGCCGTGAGCGAAACGCCCGGCACGCGATCCGGACGCAGGGTTCCGGCCGTGCCCCGCGCCACGTCTTCCACCGCCGCCTGATAACTCGGCGTCAGCGGCGTTCCGGTGGCGAAGGTAAAATTGCCCGAAACCGAGAATCCCTCCAGAAGATGCGCACCCGCCCCGCTGGTCACCCAGAACTTATCCTTGCCGAAGGGTAACTCGTAGAGATACGTCCCGCTGACCTTGTGCCGCTGGTCGAAACTCGAGTTCCCTTCCTCGACCTGAAGGTCCTGCCAGTTTTGCGCCACCACCGTCGAGGTCCCGCCCACCGATCCGGCATCGTCGATCGAATGCGAGTACTGGTAGTTGGCGCCCAGCGCGATGCCGCTGGAGAGCCGCTTGTTCACGCGCAGCGTGCCGGCATTGAAACGCGAGAAAGCCGCGGCCTGCTCGTAGTTGAAGATCAGGTTTGTGGGGTCGGTGTTGGGGCTGCCGGCGCTCGCGCGCGGTGCGATGGTGTCGTCCAGGCGGCTGCCCCGCGATCCGTTATAGCCGGCGTTGAGCACCACGCCCCAGGGCAGCGTCTTCTGCACGTCCACGTTCCACGTCTGCACATAGGGCAGCCGGTAGTGCGGATCGAGCGCGTAGTTGCCCGTCGCGTCCGGCGCGGGAAAACCATTGGCCAGCGTGAGTGCGCCGGCTGAGGTCGACTCGTTGGTCTGTTCGTTCACAAACAACCCTGGATTCACCATCGGCTGGTGCGCCATGGTGGTCGCAAAACTCCCGTACTGGCCGACGGTGTAATTCATCCCGTAGCCGGCGCGCACCACGGTCTGTTTGGGCAGCCGCAGCGCCATGCCCAACCGCGGCGCAAAACCTGTGCGGAAGGGAAAGACCAGCGAAGCGGGCAGACTGCCGCTAAATGAAGGAGCGCCGCCGGACTGGACCTCCGCGGCTCCGGTAAAGCCCGCGGCGGGATTGGTGTCCACCATCGCCAAATGACCGTACTTCTCGGTGTACGGCGCGAAAAACTCGTAGCGGACTCCAAAGTTGAGCGTCAGGCTGGGCCGCGCGCGCCAGTCGTCCTGGGCATACACGTCCATCACGTTGTCGCGCAGGTAGCTCTTGGCCACAGCCGCGTCAATCGAGGTTTCCTGCGGTTCCCCGAGCAGAAAATCCGCCAGCGAGGAACCGGTGTAGAGTCCCGTGAAGTAGAAGGTCCCGGTGGCGTTCGAGCCGCCGAGAAAGTCGCGATGCACGCGCCGATAGTCGCCGCCAAAACGCAGGTTGTGCTTCTGGTGAATCCAACTCAACACCTCGCTGAACGAGATCGTCTGCGCCACGGAGAAGCTCGGCTGCAATTGGTTGAGCCCGGAGAGATTGCCCAGTTGCACGTTGGGCAGGCCATAGTTGAGCGGGCTCGCGTTGAGCGGCGCGTTGTTCGGCCCCAGGATGCCGATCTGCGTCGCAATATCGGTCCCGCTGGTGAAAAAGTTCGTCGTCTGGCTGTCGCTGCGATTCCAGTTGGCGTTGAAGACGTTGGTCAGCTTGTGGTAGCCGACCGTGTAGCCGGCTTGCACGGAGTCGCCGTTGGAAAAGCCTTTGCCGCCCAGTTCTGGAAAAAGGTTGACATGGTCCGAGGCCGAGTGGCTCCAGTTGTAGTTGAAGTTGATGCTCTGGCGAAGACCCTGGTTCTGCGTTCTGCGCCCGCCGCTGAATCCTCCGCGCCCGCCGGGCTGGGTGGCATTGGCGCCCAGGCTGCGCATGTAGCGCACGCCGGCCTGCGTCGAGTTCGATTGCGCCGTCGTCAGCAGATGATAGTTCTGCTCGTCGCCCGGCAGGTTCGGCTCGGGAAAGTACTTGAGCAGCGCCGCGGCCTGGCTGGTGGGCGTGATCGGCGCGGCGAGGCCGGGAATGTTGCCCGCCCGCTCGGCATCCGTGGGCACGGTGGCGTACTGGTCGGAGGGATTCGAGCTGCGCTGGCCCGAGAGCGTGAGGAAGACCGTGTCCTTGCCGCTCGGCTTGGTCAACCCCGGCAGGTACGGCGCGCTCATGAAGGTGAGTCCGAAACGGTTCGTTCCCGAGGCCGGCTGCTCCTGCGACTGGCCGCGCAGCGCGAAGGGCTCCGCATTGAGCGCCGAATTGCTGCCGATCCAGAAGATGGCGCCGTGCGGCTGGCCGGGATTGAAGCCGCGGAAGTTGCCCCGTCCGCCGCCGGGACCCCCGCCAAAACCGCCCCCGAATCCGCTGCCGCCGAACCCTCCACCGCCAAAGCCGCCGCCCCCGAAGAGACCTCCGCCCGCACCGCCGAAGTTCCCTCCGCCCTGGGCGCGCATCGTCTCCATCGCGTCCCGAAGCCGATCCATATCCATGCCGGCCATCGGGCTCACCTGGCCCGATTGCCCGCTGATGGCCACCGAGTCGCCGCCGAAATCGGAGTTGCCGGCAATAGAGGGCAGCGCCGCGCCCGCGGAACCGGAAGAAGCCGATGGGCCGGCCTGGGTTTCGGTGTCGGCGGCCAGCGCGCTCACCAGGCTCAAATTTTGCGCGCCCGTCCCAGTCAGTTGCCGGATGGCTTCGGCGGCGGAGGAGCTTTGGGTCCCCTGCCGGTCCTGTTGCTGCTGCTGTTCCGCCCGCGAGGTCAGGATCAGTGAAAATGCGACCGCCTGGTCATGGCTCGTGGCGTTGAGCACCGCCTCCTGCGATCCGGCGGCAAAGGCCGCGAACTGCGTCTTGACCACGTAGCGGCCATTCTGGGGAATGCTCAGCGACCAGGCCCCGGCGATGTCGGTGGTGGTTTGGTAGCGTTTGCCTGTAAGCGTATTCTGGGCGGTCACGGTGACGCCGGGCAGGGGGATGCTGCCGCTCTTCACTTGGCCGTGCAGCCTTCCGCCGCTCCCGGGAGCGGCCGGAACCGGCGCCGAGTCAGCGGCGGCAGCGGGCGGCGGAACCTGAACTGGAGCCTGCGCCCAGGACGCCCAGCCGCCAGCCACAAAAATCCCCACTGTAACTGTCCACCCGGCCGCTCGCCGCATCTGCGCTCCTTGCCATTTCCCGCTCGTACTCAGTCAGACGCTTCCTGCGCCCCCAGGGTTTACGGCCCTTCGCCGTGCGCGCCCCGAGCCCCTTGCTATGGCCATCCCGGGGAAAGGCTGGCGCATCTCCAAGATATCCGACCGTCGCGGCCTGCCCGGCGCGAAAATTGCCTTGCAACCGAGGTCCCCTCATGAAGACTCTTCGCATTCTCCTCTGCACCGCGTCCTTGCTGCTCTTCTTCAGTGCCTCAAGCGCGCGCTCCCAGCAGGCGGTCGCCTTCCCCAGCGGCGACGCCACCGCCCAGGGCATTCTCTACCTGCCCCACGGTGCCGGACCCCATCCCGCCCTGATCGTGATTCACGAATGGTGGGGGCTGAACGACTGGATCAAGCAGCAGGCCGCGGGCTACGCGGCCAAGGGCTACGTGACGCTGGCCGTCGATCTCTATCGCGGCAAGGTGGCAGCCACGCCCGACCTGGCTCACGAACTCTCCCGCGGCCTGCCCCAGGACCAGGGCGTGCGCGACCTGACCGCGGCCCTCGCCTACCTGCAAGGCCGCAAGGACGTGAAGCGCAACCGCATCGGCGCCGTGGGCTGGTGCATGGGCGGCGGCTATGCGCTGCAACTGGCCATCGCCGCGCCGGCGCTCAGGGCGGTCGCCATCAACTACGGTTCGCTGGCCACCGACAAGTCGGCCTTGGCGCAGATTCGCGCCGCCGTGCTGGGCAACTTCGGCGGACAGGACCAAGGCATTCCGCCCGCCGCGGTCCACGCCTTTGAAGCCGCCATGCAGTCGCTGGGCAAGCCCGTGGACGCCAAAATCTATCCCCTGGCCGGCCACGCTTTCGAGAATCCCAACAACGCGGGCGGCTACCGCGCGCAGGACGCCGCCGATGCGCTGGCCCGCGTGGACCGCTTCCTCGCCAGCCAGTTGGAGCCGTAAAACTCCACTCCCGATTTTCGGGCAAACCCGGTCCCCGCCCGCCGCCCGCGCCCTGCATTCCTTTGGTACCGGCAAAGCCCCGACAAAATGCTTGCATTCCCGCCCGGCCCATGTTAACTATTAAGCCAATACTCTTTTGATAGCTGCCACGAGAGTCAACTCTGGCAAAGAGGGAACAGGAAGTATCCCGCCATGAAGATTGGCACCACGATCCGCTCCCACCGGCTGCAGAAAGGGCTCTCGCAGGGAGACATCGAGAAGAAAACCGGCCTGCTGCGCTGCTACCTCTCGCGCGTGGAGAACGGCCATACCGTCCCCTCGCTGGACACGCTGTCGAAGATTGCCCTCGCGCTGGACCTGCCCATCTCCCAGTTCTTCGCCGACGACTCGCTGGGCCACCAGTTCAACACCCAGAAGCTCTCCGACGAGGAGCTGCGCTTCCTCACCCAGATTCGCCGCTACTCCTCGAATCTGAACGAGAGCGACCGCAAGCTGCTGCTGGCCATGGTCAAGAAGTTCGCCGCGACGGCGACCCGGTAGCCGCAAAACTTGGGCGCACCGGAGCCTGCCTGAGCGAAGCGGTAGAAAACTGTGTCTTATCCCGGCAACTGCGCCAGATAGAAGCCGAAGAGCACCAGCAGCGCCACCACCATCACAACGGTAATGCGCAAGCGCCTCTGGAAGAGCGGTCGGGGCGAACCGAGCCGGGGCACCATTGGCGCCGCGAAAAGCAGCCCGCAGGAGAATCCGCCCAGGTGGGCCATGTTGTCGATGCGGACAATCGAGCCCGGGATCATGGTGGCAAAGCCAATCACCAGGTTGATGGCGGCAAAATAGATGACCGACCGGCGCAGCTTGTAAAGCTCCCGCGGCGGCACCGGCAGCCGCTCGGATTTGAGCAGCACGATCAGCGCTCCCGCGATCCCGAAGACCGCTCCCGAAGCGCCCGCGCCCACCGAGAAGACGCCCACATCGTGGTACTTGAGCCAGTTATAGAGCGTGGAGAGCAGGTTGCCCGCCGCGCCGGTGAGAATGTAAACCGCCAGCACGCCCGCCGACCCCATCAGCGGCTCGGCCAGCAGGCCGAGATTCCATAGGCACCACATGTTGGTGGCGAGATGGATGATGCCCACATGAACAAACATGGCGCTGACGATGCGTGCCCACTCTCCCCCCAGCAGCACCGCGCCCGCGTTGTCGGCGCCAAAGCGCAGCAAATCCTCGGGGGAGGGATTGAGAAAGCTCACGCGGTTGGCCACCATGAAGAGAAAAACCGCGCAGTTGATGCCCACCAGCAAATAGGTTGCCGGCGCAACCGCCCACGAGGGCCGCGGCCGGCGTACGGGCTGCGGCGTGGGGACATAACCGCTGACCGGGGGAAGAACCTCCGGTTCGGCGCCAGAGTCCCCGCGGCCGGGTCCTTGTTCGCGAGGCGGAAGAATTGGCGGATAACTTCCCATAAGATAACTCTAAAGCATTTTCGGCTAGCCCGTTGGCCGCGGGGTTTGTCCTCGGTGCGAGCGCAGGCTGGCCTGCCGGGATGCGATCCAGGGGTGGGGCCCGGAATTCGATGTAGTCTGGAGTTTGGTCTTCGCCTGGCGCGGCAAGAGCCGCATGGGGCGATGCGAACCGAAAAGGAGTGTGCGACGGTGAGTGGCGAAAAGCGGATTCGGCGGGCGTTGCTGAGCGTAACCGACAAGACGGGCCTGGTGGAGTTTGCCCAGGCGCTGGCCGGCTTGGGCGTGGAACTGGTCTCCACCGGAGGCACCGCGCGGGCGCTGCGCGAGGCGGGCCTCCAGGTGAAAGATATCAGCGACCTGACCGGCTTTCCCGAGATGCTGGACGGCCGGGTGAAGACGCTGCATCCCAAGGTGCACGGCGGCCTGCTCTATATCCGCGGCAACCGGGAGCACGAAGCCGCCGTCGCCGCGCACGGCATCGAACCCATCGATATGGTGGTGGTCAACCTCTACGCCTTCGAGAAGACCGCGGCCCAGCCCGGCGTGGCTTTTGGCCATCTCATCGAAAACATCGACATCGGCGGCCCGTCGATGGTCCGTTCCGCGGCCAAGAACTTTGAAGACGTGGCCATCGTGACCCGCGTCTCCGACTATCCAGCTCTGATCCAGGAGCTGAAAACCGCCCCCGGCGGCGCTTTGAGCCGCGAAACCCGCTGGCGGCTGGCGAAGCAGGCGTTCTCCACCACCGCCGCCTACGACACGGCCATTGCCAGCACGCTCGACAGCATCGCCGAGGCGCCCGCGCCGGCGAGCCCGGCCGAGCCCGATGCGGCGGCCTTCCCGGCCACCCTGCGCATCCACTTTCCGCTGGCCCAGTCGTTGCGCTACGGAGAAAACCCCCACCAGCGCGCCGCCCTCTATGCCGACGGCTCGGGCCTCGGCATCGCCGGCGCCCGCCAACTCCAGGGCAAGGAACTCAGCTTCAACAACCTCGTCGATCTGGACGCCTGCTGGGAGCTGGCGCGGGAGTTCGACGAGCCCGCTGTCATCATCGTCAAGCACACCAACCCCTGCGGCGCGGCCACCGGCGAAAACCTGCTCGAAGCCTACCGGAAGGCCCTGGCCTGCGACCCGGTCTCGGCCTACGGCGGCGTGATCGGCATCAACCGCGCCGTGGATGGCGACGCCGCGGCGGAGATCGCCAAGCTCTTTGTCGAGGCCATCGCCGCGCCGGCCTTTACGCCCGAGGCGCGCGAGCGCTTTGCCGCCAAGAAGAACCTGCGCCTGGTCGAGGTGCACGCCGCGCCGCCCCGGCCCGTCTTCAAGCACGTAACGGGCGGGCTGCTTTTGCAGGACGCCGATACCGGCCGCGTGACCGAAGCCGAACTGAAGGTGGCCACCTGGCGCCCGCCCACCGCCGCGGAGCTGCGCAGTCTGCTCTTTGCCTGGAGGGTCTGCAAGCACGTCAAGTCCAACGCCATCGTCTACGCCCGCGACGGCCAGACCCTGGGCGTGGGCGCGGGCCAGATGAGCCGCGTCGACGCCGCGCGCTTCGGCGCCATGAAGGCCGTGCTGCCGCTCCAGGGCTGCGTCGCCGCCTCCGACGCCTTCTTCCCCTTCGCCGATGGCCTGGAAGAAATCGCCAAGGCCGGCGCCACCGCCGTCATCCAGCCCGGCGGCTCGGTCCGCGACGACGAGGTCATCGCCGCCGCCGACAAGCTGGGCATGGCCATGGTCTTTACCGGCATCCGCCACTTCCGGCATTGAGCCGCGAGGATTGAACGTTTGAAGCCCGCAGCCCAACCTCCGGTTGAATCCTTGCAGGGTCTGCGTACCCGGGCCTTTGCGCTTGCCCGCCAGATGGACTGGTTCCGCGGACTCCGCGCGGCTGTCGCCCTCTGCGCGCCGCTGGTCCTGGGCGATCTGGCCGGGATTCCCAACCTGGGCTGGGCCGCCCTGGGCGGCTTCGAGGCCATCATCGCCGACACCGGCGGCCCGTACCGCACCCGCATGGGCAGCCTGGCCACTCTCTCGCTGGGCGGCGCGGCCGGCCTTTTCCTGGGCTCGCTCACCGGAGCCAGCCTCGGTTGGGCTCTGCCGGTCACCCTGCTGTGGTGCTTCCTGTGGAGCTACCTGGCCGTGCTCGGCCAGCCCTTCTCCTCGGCCGGCATTCTGGTCCAGGTCATCTTCATCTGCGGCATCGGCGCGCCCGCCTCCTCCTGGCGCGAGGCCCTCGGCAGCAGCCTGCTTCTCTTGGCCGGCGGCGCCTGGGCGGCCCTGCTCTCGCTCTTTCTGTGGCCGCTCGACGCCTATCGTCCCGCCCGCGCCGCGGTCGGCGCCTGCTACACCGAACTGGCCTCGTTCCTGGGCTCGGTGGCCGAGCTCTCCGGCCGGGAAGAGCAGCGCCCCGCCCTCTGGCATCGCCTGGCGCGGCACCACCAGTACCGCGTCCGCCGCGCCGTCGAACAAGGTTGGGCCGCCGTGGCCGCCATCCGGGCAGGACATCAGGCCGAGACCGCGCAGGGCCATCAACTGGTTGTGCTGCTGGAGAACGCCGACCTGCTCATCGCCCGCACCGTCGCGCTGGCCGAGCACCTCGAGGCGCAGGCCGCGCGCAACCCCTCGCCCTGCTTCGACCGCGGCCTCTCCGGACTGGACGATCTGCGCGCCGCCGAGCTCTGGGTGGCCGCGCTGCTGGTGCGCCGCCGCGGACAGAACGCGGCCACCGCCCAGGCCAGGCGGATGGAGATGGAACGGCTGCCGGGCGCCCTCGAAGGCTGCCTCGGCCACGCGGATGCAACCGACCGCTTCCTGCTCGCGCAGGTCACCGAGGCCGCCGCCCAACTGGAAACCGCCATCGAAAGCGCCGCGCTGCTCCGGCTGGGCAGGGCCATCGACCGCCCGTTCGCCGGCTCCGTCGGCCACTTCGGCTACGTCTACGCGCGCCTGGGCGAACTCCGCCAAAGCTGGCATCCGGGCCGCATCGTCGACCAGTTGGCCGCCAACTTTACCCGCAAGTCGCTGCTGCTGCGCCACGCCGTCCGCGTCGCCCTGGTCTGCGGACTCGATGTCGCGCTCATCCTGCTGCTGCGCCTCGACCACGGCTACTGGCTGCTGCTGACCTCGCTCATCGTGCTCCAGCCCCACGTCTCCGGAACCATGCGCCGCGGCCTGGAACGCATCGGCGGAACCGTCGCCGGCGGCATTCTGGCCGCGCTGCTGGCCGCCGCGCTCCACTCCCAGCTGGCCATCGCCGCAACGCTGTTTCCGCTGGGTTTGATGGCCCTGGCCATTTTGCCGGTCAACTACGCGGCCTTCGCCTTCTTCCTCACGCCCACCTTCGTGCTCGCCTGGCTGCCTTACTCCGGCGACTGGCAACTGGCCCTGGTGCGCATCGCCCACACCGTCGCCGGAGCGCTGATTTCGCTGCTGGCCATGCGGTTTCTCTTTCCCGCCTACGAGCGCGACCGCGCGCCCGACTTCCTGCGCGCCAGCCTGGCCGCCGACCGCCGCTACCTGGCGCAGTTGGCCGAGGCGTGGCGAAGCCGCTCCGGCGCCTCGCGCCTGCTGGCCAATGCCCGCCGCGCCGCCGGTCTGGCCCACAACGACACCGAGGAGTCCCTGGAGCGCCTCTTGACCGAAAGCTGGCCGCGCCGCCGGCCCTTCGCCCAGTTTGTGCCCGCCTTTGTCACCTACCTGCGCCGCTTTGCCCAGAGCGTGACCACCCTGGCCGCCCTCGACGGCGAATGGTCATGGAAACAATCGGGCCCCGTGCAGAGCCGGCTGGATCTGCTGGACCGGCGCCTGCGCTGGCTGGAAGAGCAAACCGCCGCCGGAGCCCATCCGGCGTCTTCTCCCTGGCCGGAGCCCGGCGTCCGCGAGCTGCAGCCGGCCATTCCGCCCCAGGACCACCCCGGCGAGCGCCAGCTCGAGCGGCTGGAGCGGCAGGCCGAGGTCCTCCTTCGGCAATTGAAATCCCTCCGCGAACACGGCTGGCTGCCCGGCGTCAAGCAGGCGTAGCGGAGGGGGCTCGCGCGGGCGCGCTGGCCGGCCCCTTTCCCCTCCACCCTGCCTCGATTCAGCTCCGCAAATCGCAAATCCCGACGATTCGCAAAGACTCTGCGACAAATGGCGGGTAAAATCGTCTTTATAGTAGGCAGAGTTGCCCCCACCGGCTGCCTGCACTGCCTTTTTCGCCCTCCGGCGCGCGTTTTTTGCTCGTCCGCGGGTCTCAAATAGGCACGGAATCCCCTGAATGATGAAGCTAAAAACCTGTTCGCCGCCCTCCTGGCTCATCTTTGCCGCCGCCCTCCTGGTCCTGCTGCCGGCCCTGCCCAACCGCGCTCAAACCGCTCCCGCCGCCCAAGCCGCACCCGTCAAGACCCCGCCTGACGCCGCGACGGTTCACGGCAAGCCGGCCCCGGCCGTGCCCGCGCAACCCGAGCCGGCTGCGCTGCCCAACCGCGCCGTGGCGTACTATCACCTGGCGCTGGCCAACATCGACGAGCAAGACGCGGTCGAATCGGGCCACCCGGAACTGATCTCCCGCGCCATCGAGGAGTACAAGCTGGCGTTGAATGCCGATCCCGGCTCGGCGCAGTTGAGCAACGGGCTGGCCGGGCTCTACTTCCGCACCGGCCGCTCGCGCGAGGCCGAATCCACCGCCCGCGAGCTGCTCAAGACCGTTCCCGACGACATCGAGGCGCACAAGCTGCTGGGACGCCTCTACCTGCGCCAACTCGGCGACGGCTCGAATGCTCCTTCCTCCGCCTCGCCTTCCGGCAACGTCCTGGATCAGGCCATCGGCGAATTCGAGAAGATTGTGGCCTTGCAGCCCAAGAGCGTAGAGGATCGCATGGTCCTGGGACAGCTTTATACCGTCCGGCACGACGCCAAGAAGGCGGAAGAACAGTTCAAGATCGCCCAGGCCATTGAGCCCGAATCGGAAGAAGTCGTGCTGAACCTGGCGCGCCTCTATGCCGAAAGCGGCGACCTGGCGCACGCCGTCAAGGCCCTCGAGGCCGTTCCCGTCGCCGACCGCACTCCCAAGATGGAGTTTGCCCTGGGCGCGGCCTACGACCAGTTGAAACAGTACAAGGACGCCATCGCCGCCTATCAGCGCGCCGCCGACATGGAGCCGGGAAACGTGCATACGCTGGATGCGCTGGCCCAGGCCCTGCTCGCCGACGATCAGTTCGACGAGGCGCTCAAGCAGTTCAAGCAGGTAACCGACGCCGATCCGGACGACATTGGGGCGCTCATCCATATCGGCGAAATCCTGCGCCGCCAGGGAAAGTACGAGGATGCGCTGGCCAGCATCCGCAAGGCCCTCAAGCTCGATTCGACCTCCCTCGAGGCCGGGTATAACGAAGGGCTGCTGCTGGACGTGCTGGGCCGCTACGACGAGGCGGCCCAGGTCTACGAAAGAATGGTGGACCTGATCTCCCACGCCAACGGCGCCTACACCGCGGAGGAGAAGAACAACCGCGGCATCTTCCTCGAGCGGCTGGGAGCCGTCTATCACGAACAGGACAAGACCGAGCAGGCGATCGCCGCTTACCAGAAGATGATCGACATGGGCGGCGAAACGGCCCTGCGCGGCTTCCAGGGCCAGGTCGACACCTACCGCGACGCCCGGATCTTCGACAAAGCCATCGCCGTCTCGCGCAAGGCCGTCGAGGCCGACCCCAAGAATCGCGACCTGAAACTGATGCTGGCCGGCGAATTGGCCGATCAGGGCCAGGCCGACGAGGGTCTGGCCTTGGCCAAGGGGCTGCTGAACAATACCGATGACGACCGCACCGTCTGGGTGGCCCTGGGCCAGATGGAGATTCGCCTGCGCCGCTGGAAGGACGCCGAGGACGCCTTCGCCAAGGCCGGCGCTCTGACCGTCAAGAAGGAGGACCGGACCTACCTGCTCTATCTCCGCGGCGAGTTGGCCGAGCGGCAAAAGCGCTACGAGCAGGCCGAGCAGCTCTTCCGCCAGGCTCTGGATCTGGACCCCGCGAGCGCCATGACCCTCAACTACCTGGGCTACATGCTGGCCGACAAGGGAACGCGGCTGCCCGAGGCGCTCAAGCTCATCAAGAAGGCCGTCGATCTGGAGCCGATGAGCGGCGCCTATCTGGATTCGCTGGGCTGGGTCTACTTCAAGCTGGGTCAATACGAGCCGGCCGAGGAGAATCTGCGCCAGGCCGTCGAGCGCGACCGGACCGATCCCACGGTCCACGACCACCTGGGCGAACTGTACGAGAAAACCGGCCGCATCCGGCTGGCCGTCGCGCAATGGGAGATCTCGCTGGCCGAGTACGCCAAGTCGGCGCCGGCCGACGTGGAGCCCGGCGACGTGGCCAAGGTGCAGCACAAGCTGGAAAGCGCCCGCATGAAGCTGGCCAAGCAGGAGAACGCGGCCGGGCAGAAGCCGGAGTAGCGATGGAGCGGGCTTGAGTAGCTCTTGAGCGGCCTTCTACCTTCAGGCTACGCGGATCTCAGGGCTGCGCCGCCGCGCACTCTCGATCCGCTTCCTCGGGATTCTTCAGCAGCCAATAGTGGAAGCCGTCCACGATGGCCATCAGCGCGGCCTGGTTCAAATCGCTGCTGACGCCCGCGGTGGTCCACGGTTCCAGGCCGTCGGCGTGGAAGCTGACCGTGACCCGGACGTGCGCCGCGGTGTCCTGCACCGATACGTCGATCGCCGTCACGCTGAACCGGCCCAGATGCATCTCGGCAATGGCCGGATACCACTTCACCAGCTCGCGGCGCATCGCCTTGGTCAAGGCATCCACCGGCCCCGCGCCCTCCGCCCTGGTTGTCTTCACCACGGAATCGCCGATCGACAGAAGCATCGCGGCTTGCACATAGCGGTTTCCGGTTTCGTCGGATTCGTCGATCACGCGCCAGCTCTTCACGCCGAAGCGCTCCTGAAGCGTTCCCAGCACCCTCATGCAGGCCAGCCGGAACGAGACTTCGCTGGCCGTGAAGCCGTCGCCCTCCATCATCGCCTGGTTGGCGTCGATCAGAGCCTGCGCCTGCGCGGAGTCGAGAGGAACGCCCAGCGCCTCCGACAGCAGGATGATGTTGGCCCGGCCCGATTGGCCGTTGACGCCGATCAGCGGGTTGGCGCCGACCCTGGCCGGATCGCACCACAGATACGCGCCGGGGTTCTTGCGCTCGCTGCTGCCGTGCATCCCGGCCCAGGTGCCGAAAGCGCCGGTGCCCACGATGGGTGCGCCGTGCGGAACCTCGAGCGAATACGCAGCGTAGGCCGAATAGGCAAGGCCGGTGAGTCCGGTCAGCGATTCGGGAGCAACGAACTCGGCTTCTCCGCGAAGCTGCATGCTGCCAATCACCGTGGTCAGGTTCACGTTGCCGCAGCGCTCGCCGGTGCCCAGCAGCGTGCCTTGTATCTGCGCCGCGCCGGCCAGGATGGCGGTCCGCGTGTTGGCGACGCCAAGACCGCGATCGGTGTGGCCGTGAAATCCAAACTTGAAATCGGGATAATCCCGCGTCAGGACGCCAAAAGCCTCCGCCACTTCTTCCGGGCTGGCGCCGCCCGTAGTGTCGCAAATGACAATCCGGCTCACCTGCTGGCGAATGCACTGCTCCGTCATCTGGCGCAGATAATCGAGGCTGCGCCGGCTGAAATCCGGATCGCACCGTTCGCCGTTCTCGCGCCGGCCGCGGAAGGCATCCATGGCATGCTCGAAATCCACAAAGACTTCAAGGCCGTTGTCGTGCAGGCACTCGACGGTCTCCCAGGCCATCCGCAGGTTTTCTTCCGGCGTGGTTTCCAACGACCGCGTCACGTCCAGCAGCCGGGACTTCACCACCACCGTGGCTACGGGAACGCGCTTCCGATGCTCGATCATGAATTGCACATCGGGCCACTCCCGCACCTTGGCGCCGCGGCCGCGCGTTCTGCCGAAGATCGCCAGCTTCATGGCGCCCGTGTCGACCGAAGAAAGTGCGGCGGTCAAATCTCCAATGAACTGGTTCGCGCCGGCAAAGCCGATCTCGGCGTACTGAAAGCCAAATGCGGCCATGCGCTGGAGCAGGCTCACGGCATTCGGTACCGAGATTTCGAGGTTCGGCTGCTGCATCCCGTCGCGCAGACTGGTCTCAAGCAGCTCAACTTTTCTGGTTTCTGTTTCCTTCATCTGGCCTTGTTCCCGATTGTTGCCGAATTGACAGAATACATGGACAGGAAAGCCCGCGGCTCGTTTTGGAGCGCGGGCTTTCCTCAGGGCGGCATTGGTCTTGCCGCGACGGCGGCGGATCGCTGCAATCCGCGGCTCTTACTTGGTTCCCTCCGCCGCCGAAGCGATATAAAGATCCACGTTCTTCTTGTCCACCAGCGAAGTGCCGGTATCCACAAACACCGGATAGATCGAGAAGGAATCGGCCGCATAGTCCTTGCTCAGCAGCCGGGGCGGCGCGTGGAAGACCTCGTCCAGCCCTTTCAACCCGATATAGCCCATGGTGAAGGGCTTCTGCGCGATGGTCGCGTCAATCGTCCCGGCCTTGATCGAGTCCAGCGTATCCTGGGCCACGTCGAAGGCCAGCACCTCCCGGTCGGTGCCGCCCGAACGGCTCACCGCATCGGCCACTACCTTGCCCGACTGCGACTCCAGGCAGATGAAGGCGTCGATCCTCTTGGGGCCGGTAAGGGCCATCAGCGCCTGGGTCTTGTCGAAGGCCAGGCGCACATCGCCCTTGATGTCGATCACATCCACGATCTTGATATCCGGCCGGGTGCCGAAGACGTCTTTGAAGCCCTTCAGCCGCTCCTCGGTGTTGGGCTGGCCAGAGATGGTGAAGAAGACCACGTTGCCCCTGCCCCCCAGTTTCTCGATCGCGCGATGGCCGCCCATCCGCCCCGCTTCAAGGTTATTCGTCCCGATAAAGTAGAGCCGGTGGCTGCCGGGGTCGTCCGAATCCATCGTAATCACCGGAATCCCGGCGTTCACCGCCGCATCGATCCCCGCTTCCAGCACCGCGGCGTCGGCCACCGAGATCAGAATGCCCGCGGGCTTGGCCGCGATCGCCTTTTTCAGCTCGGCGAGTTCGGCCTGCGCATCGTAGCTCTCGGGCCCCGCCACCTTGGCTGTCACCCCATATTGCGCCGCCGCCTTGTTGAACCCGGCTGCGGCCGTCTGCCAGTACGGCAGGTTCATGTTGGTTGCAATCAGGTAGTAAACCTCTTTGGTTGAGTGCCTGGCGCCGCACCCCGACGTAAACGCTACAGCCAGCGCCAGCATTGCCCATGCGACTCTCTGAGTAGCTTTCATGCTTGCCTCCGGGTCCGAACGTGCGATATCACCCTGGCCGGCGCCGGGTTTCATCCCCGCGCCAACCCTTCAAAAATTCCGGCAGGATCGTACTCCCTCGCAATTGGCGTTGTCCAATTCCCGCCGAACCGGGATGGGGATCGCACCGCACCGCAAAAATCCCCGGCGATTCGCGGCGCGAGTGAGGCTTTCCTTTGAGCGCCATGCTCCCCGGTGCGGTATAACCAGACGTGAACTCCTGCGTGGCGCATCGATGACCGGAATGAATACCAGGCCGCCTGCCAAACTGCCCTCGGGGATCGCCGTCCGCGGCGATGCCGACGGCGATCTCATCCGCCGCGCCCATGCCGAGCTGCCCCATCCTTATCGCTCCGCCTTCGCCCGCGATGCCGCCCGCATCCTTCATGCGCGCGCCTTTCGCCGCCTGGCCGGCAAGACCCAGGTCTTCGCCCGCCTGCCCTCCGATGCCCCTTCGGACCACTTCCGCAGCCGCCTCACCCATACGCTGGAGGTCGCCCAAATCTCGCGCACGCTGGCCGCCGCGCTGGGCCTCAATGCGGAACTGGCCGAGGCGCTGGCGCTGGCCCACGACATCGGCCACCCGCCCTTTGGCCACGCCGGCGAAAAAGCCCTGGACGCCGCTCTCCGCGCGCACGGCCTGGGCTTCGACCACAACCTCCACGCCCTGCGCATCGTCACCTGGTTCGAGGAGCGGTACGCCGCCTTTCGCGGCCTCAACCTGACCCTGGGCGTGCGCGAAGGCATCGTCAAGCACTCCCGCGACTACTCCGCCGCCACCCATCCCGAGCTGGCCGGGTACTTGCTCGACCGCTTTCCGCCGCTGGAAGCGCAACTGATCGACCTGGCCGACGAAATCGCCTACCTGACCGCCGATCTGGACGACGGACTCGACTCCGGCATCCTCACGCTGGCGCAAGTCCGCGAAGGCGTCGAGATCTTCCGCGGCTTTCATGACGCAGTGCTCGCGGAATATCCCGCCGCCGCGCAAAAGCTGACCGCGAACGAAGCTCTCAAAGGCATCCTGAACGCTTTGGTCACGGATTTGATGGATGAGGTGCGAAGACAGGTGGCCGCGCTCGGCGCCACAACGCTGGACGATATCCGCCGGGCGCCGGCGCGGCTGGCCGTCCTCAGCCCGCGGATGGAGGCCGCCCGCGCCGCCGCCAAGGAGTTTCTCTACGCCAACTTCTACAACTCCCCCGGCATGGCGGAGGCGCACAGCCGCGCCGTCGAGGTGGTGCAGGGACTTTTTGCCGCGCTCCTCGCCGATCCCGGCCTGCTGCCCGCCGACCACCGCGCGCAGATTCCCGCCCAGGGCCTGGCCCGCACCGTCGCCGACTACATCGCCGGCATGACCGACAGCTATATCGAGCAGCTTTGGGCCCGCTGCGGCGTGAAATGAATTTCGTTCTTCGGAGATTTATTTCTGAGGAAGGAACTCGATCCGCGCCAGGTCGGCAACGGACTTGAAGTCGTAGTCCGCTGTCACCAGCAGATGTTCCGGCGAATCCATCGTCAGCTCAAGAGCAAAACCATCGACATAGGGAATCTTGCGTTCGAGCCGCAAGGCGGAGGCTCGAACCGCGCGCTCGCCCGTCGCAGGAACGATCTCCAGTTCTTGCGGAATAAGACTGTCCAGAACCCGCGTCGCCGATACAGGACCAAGCCGCTCGCGCAGTTTCCCCGCGATCTCGCCCCATTGCAGGGCGGGAATGCGCATCCCGCTCCGCCCCTCGACGCAGGCCGTAAAGATCTCTCCCATGCGATCGGCGCCAGCTTCGTCGTCGATGTAACGCAGCACGGCAGATGAATCCAGAATGAAGACGATCACGCCAAGTCCTTACCAGCCATCCTTGGCAAGCTCCGCCTCACGCTCGCGGCGCCGATCCTCGAGAAGTTCGTCCGTCATCGAAGAGCCGCCCGCTGTAAGCCCGCGCAGCTCGCGAATTTTGCGCAGTTTCGCGGCCACTGTCTGCGGTTCGAGGATCAAAACCTCGCCCTCCTGCCGGATAACGAAACGCGTTCCAGACTCGAGCCCAAGCGATTGGCGCAGGAACGCCGGGATTACGACCTGTCCCTTGCTACTGAGAGTGGTGATGGCCTGCTCCATGGCTTACATCTTACCGCATGTAAGATTATTGCGCAAAGTAAGACGCAGCGCACTGCCCGCGCTCTCCTGCGCAGATTCGCTCCCATCGCGGGCAAACCTCTGCGTAATCCATGCGCCTCACGACTCGCTTACTGCACCGTCCCCTGCGGCCGCAGCCTGCGCAAATCCAGCGCGCACTCCACCGCATTCTGCGCGTTCAGCCGCAGATTGTCCGAGGCGGCCCACAACCACAGCCGGGATGTCTCGCCGGCCTGGCGCGAGCCTTCCACCTCCGGGCGCAGCCGCACCAGCACGTCGTTCTGGCCGGTGGCGGCCAGGTTCGAGGGAGAATCCGTGTCTTCCAGCACCAGGTCCACGTGTTCGCCGCCCAGGGCCTCTTCCAGCGCGGAGATGGCCGCCGGCCGTTCCAGTTCCACGGCGATCGAAAAGGTGTGGCCGTGAAAGACGGGCGCTTGAATCACCTGGAGAGAGAGCGCGGGCCAGCGCCCGGCGCCCAGCGCTTCATAGTGGCGGCGAATCCGCGCTTCGGCCGCGGTCAGGCTGACAGCGGCGCCTTCGCCCAGTCCGCCCAGCAGGTTATAGGCGACCTGCGCATCGTAGATGGCGCGCGGAAGGCCCTGGAAGCTGAGCAGGCTCACCGTCTGCTGATGCAACTCGTCCATCGCGGCGCGGCCCGACTCGCTGGCCGGCTGAAGCAGGGTCACGGCGGCAAACCGGACCGGAGCGGCCTGTTGCAGGCGGTCGAGAACCAGCGCCATCGCCAGCGCCGCCGGATGGGCGGGAACCACGGCGGGAGTGAACAGGTCCGGGGTAACCGCTTCGGAGCCCAGCCACGGAGCGCGCACCAGCACGCCCGCCTCCTGGTCCAGCGCGCCAGAGAGATCCAGCACCGTCGAGCCGGCGCGGAGCGCCTGCCGCCAGTGCTTGCGGGTCAGGTCCTCGGTGCCACAGAAAAACGTAAAGTCCACGCGATCGAAGGCGTCCTCGTCGATGGCATGAACGAAGGTGACCTCGTCGCCCACCTGGTCCAACTGGCCCTGCGCGGTCCCCTCGTCCAGCAGCAGCACGTTGGCGGCCGCCAAAGCCGACTCCTCCAGCGCTTCCTTCAACTCCCGGCCCAGCAGGGTAGAGGCTCCGGCGATTGCAATCTTGTACACAGGCATCCTTTTCCGTTGGGAAAGTTACGAGCGATTCACTGCGTCCGGCTCGACCGCGGCAGCTTCGGGGACGGGGACGGCAAGACCGGCCGGCTGCCTCCGCCGCCTGCGCGACCACGAGTACGCCGCCCGCGCCCAGATGCCCGAGAACATATAGAGGAGCGCCGCCGCGAACAAAGCCACCTGCGAGAAGCGGTAGATGACATAACCGACGATCGACAGCAAAAACAGGAGCTGGAAGGGATGGCTGCGGGAGAAGTTGATCTCCTTGCCCGACCAGAAGCGCCAGGTGCTGACCATCAGGAAGCCGCTCAGACCCACCAGAATCAGCCAGGGAATGGCGATCCACCACGACTGCACCGGAATGCCGTAGCAAAGGTGAACGGTGGCGGCCAGCAGACCGGCCGCTGCGGGAATCGGCATACCCACGAAGTACTTGCGGTCCGGCCGCCCCGGATTGCGCGGCTGCGCGTCGTGGCTGATATTGAACCGGGCCAGGCGCGAGACCCCGCCGATGAGAAAGAGAAAACAGATGAACGCCCCGGCCTGCATCAGGTGTTGCCGCAGGATGGGATTGATTGAGTCGGGCAGGAAATGGAATCCCCAGATCAACGCCAGCAGGCTGGGCGCCACGCCAAAGGTGATGGCGTCGGCCAGCGAATCCAGTTCCTTGCCAAAATCGCTGCAGGTATTGGTCATGCGGGCGATGCGCCCGTCGAGCGCGTCGAAGGGAATGGCGAAGATGATGGCGATGGCCGCCCAATCCAGATGGGTTTGCGCGTTTCCGCTGATGGCCTTGATGGTCTCGGTGATCGAGAAGTAGCCGGCGGCGATGTTGCCCACCGTAAACAGCGAGGGCAACAAGTACATGCCGCGCCGGAGCCGCGCCTGCGCGTTGGCCCTGGCCTGGGCCGGGTCGTACCCGCGATCGTGTCGGTTCACAGGCCTTCTCCCGCCGCCACGGCAGCCAGTACGCTCGATCCGCCCTTGACCCGGTCGCCCACTTTCACGCGCAATGCCGCTTCGGCCGGAATCACCACATCCACCCTGGAGCCGAACTTGATCAGACCCACGCGCTGTCCGCGCTCCACCCTGTCGCCCTCGGCGAGGGTGAAGACGATGCGCCGCGCCAGCAGGCCGGCAATCTGCTTGAAGGTGACCTCGATGCCCTCGCCGCGCACGGTCACCACGTTCTGCTCGTTGCGGTCCGCCGAGGCCGGGTTCATGGCGTTCAGATACTTCCCCTTCTGGTAGCGCACGCTGCTGAGCACGCCGCCAATCGGCGAGCGGTTCACATGCACATCGAAGACGCTGAGAAAGATGCTGATCCGCTGCCGCGGACCCTCGGGCGTGTCAATCGCGGCCGTTTCGGTCACCAGGCCGTCGCCGGGCGACACAATCAGTCCCTCGCCCGCGGGAACGCTCCGCCGGGGATCGCGGAAGAACCACAGGAAAAACGCCGCCAGCGCCACGGGCGCTATGCTCCACGCCCAACCGCCAGTAGCCCACGCCAGCACCAAAGCAACTGCCAGCAAGCTCAAACCGTAAATGTAACCGTCGCGAACCATCGTCCCAACGATTATACGGTGATGTTGCCCTTGGGGCGCTGTGCAAAGCGCGATGCGACCGCACACCGCCCGCGCTGCGGCCTTTTCGTGCCGCGCCCCGGCAAACGCCCGCGCAACCCAACTGCTTTGAAGACCTGGTTACAACCGGCTACCGGTGCTCCAGGGCGAAGATCAGATCCTTGGCGTGCAGCTTGAGCTTCTTCAGCCGCACTTCCTCGAGCTGTTCCTCCTCCGAGAGATAGGGTTTTTGAACCAATTCTTCCAGCCGCTGAGCGTAGCGATGATGTTCGGCATGCAGGCGATCGAGTTCTTCGCTCAGCGTGGGGTCCAGTACTTCATCCATCAAGCACCTCCGGTGGTAACAGAACATTTACATATATCGCCACGAAGAGGCAAGCGGCAAGCGCGAAACCACACAAAAGTCATGGGAAGTTGTGGAATTCGCTCATGTGACCCGCCATGCGTGACGGCAGTCACGGTTCCGCGGTCCGGAGGCCGGCCTCAGGCCAACCGCAAGGTGAGCAGCAGCGCATCTTCCTGAGGATGCTCGTAATAGCGCGGACGGCGGCCCGTTTCGGCGAACCCCAGAGAGGCGTAAAAGGCCCGCGCCGCGCGGTTCGAGGCGCGCACCTCCAGGATGACTTCCGCCACCCCCTCCGTTTTCAGCTCTTCGACCAGCGCCGCGAAGAGCCGCCGGCCCACGCCCCGGCGCCGGGCCTCCGGGACCACCGCGATGGTTTCCAACTCGCCCTGCGGCGGAAGCAAAGCCGCCACCAGAAAGCCCCCGAGCGCGCCGCTTTCGCTCTCTGCCGCCACCAGGGCGATGCGGCGCGGCGCCGCTTGCGGATCGAGCGCGGCAAGATAGGCCGAAGCCGGCCACGCGGGCGCTTCCTTCAGCCTCCGCGCGAGCTCCATAACCCGGTCCACCTCCGCCGCGCTCATGCGGCGAATCTCCACCGCGGCGGGAATCGGATTCATGCGCGGTGCGGCTCCGGCGTCTCGCCGAAGATCTCCGCGTCGGAGCGGCGCAGGTAGTGGCCGTCGAGCAGCGCCAGATCGGCAAACTCGCCTGCCTGCAAGTGCGCCGCGCCAAGGCGCAGCGCATCGGCGGCGCTGGGCGCCTGGCTCCGCGCCAGCTCCGCTGCCGGCCACGCCGCGGCCAGCAGCGCCTGGGCGGCATCGTCGCAGAGCGCGATCCGCGCGGGCGCGGGATCGATGGCGGCAAGCTCCTCGGCTCCGGCCAGCACTTCCCTCGCCTGCCCGCCCGGCAGCCCGAGGCGCAAAAACACCTCGTGGCGATGGGCATCCAGGGCCGCCGACCCCACGCCTGCTTTTGCCGCCAGCACCGCAAGCCGCGAAACGGCCGTCACGGGAATCCGCGCGGGCTCGGCGAGGCCTTTCACCGCGCTCAGTCCTACGCGCACCCCGGTAAAGCTGCCCGGCCCGCTGACCGCGACAATGCAGGCCAAATCTCTCAGTCCGACGCCGCTCCGCCCCAGAAGTTCGCCCACCGCCGCCACCAGCGTGGAAGAATAGCTGCGGCCTTCCAGTTCGATCTGGCCCAGCGTCTCCACCGCGCCCGCCTTCAGGCGCCCCAGGGCAACCGTGCCCGAGGGCCCGCAGGTGTCAATGCCCAGCAGAAGAACAGACTCAACCATGATGCCCCACTACACTGCCTCCAGCGCCTGCTCCAGATCGGCAATCAGGTCTTCCTTGTCCTCGATGCCGACCGAAAGCCGGATGCGGCCCTGGGTAATTCCCATCGACGCGCGTTGCTCCTCGGTGACCGATCCATGGGTGGTGGTGGCCGAGTGAGAAGCCAGCGACTCGACCCCGCCCAGCGACTCGGCGCTCAAAAAGATCTTGATCGCCTTCAGGAACCGGCCCGCGGCCTCGCGATCCACAACCTCGAAGCTCAGCATCGACCCGAAACCCTTCTGCTGCTTGCAGGCCAAATCGTATTGCGGATGGCTCTTCAGTCCCGGATAGGCCAGCTTGCGCACCTTGGGATGGGTGGAAAGATACTCGGCCACCGCCCGCCCGTTCTCCTCGTGCTGCTGGATGCGCAGGGGCAGCGTCTTGATGCCGCGCAGCACCAGAAAGCACTCGAAGGGCGACAGGATCGCGCCGGCCGCCTTCTGCACCAGCAGGAAGCGCTCCTTGTGCTCCGGCGTGGAGCCGATCAACGCCCCGCCCAGCCCGTCGGAGTGGCCGTTGAGATATTTGGTGGTCGAGTGCATCACGATGTCCGCGCCCAGCGCCAGCGGGCTCTGCAGCACCGGCGACATAAAGGTGTTGTCCACGCTGACCTCGATGCCATGCGCGTGGGCAATCGCGCTCACGCCCGCGATATCGGTCAAAACCATCAGCGGATTGCTGGGCGTCTCGATGTGAATCAGCTTGGTGTTGGGCCGGATCGCCGCTTCCACCGCCGCCAGATTGCCGGTGTCCACATAGTCGATCCCGATGTCGTAGCCCGAAACAATCCGGTCGAAGAGCCGCACCGTCCCGGCATACACATCCTTGCTGCAGATCATGTGGTCGCCGGCGCGCAGCATGGCCACCAGCGCCGAAATCGCCGCCATGCCGGAGGTGAACGCATGGCCGCTGTGTCCGCCCTCCAGCGCCGCCAGGGCTTCTTCCAGCCGGTCCCGCGTGGGATTGCCGGCGCGCGAGTAGTCCCAGCCGCGATCGCTTTCAATACCCGTCAGCTCAAAGGTCGAGGAAAGGTAAACAGGCACATTCACTGCGCCGGTCAGCGGGTCCGGGTATTGCCCGGCATGAACGGCAAGGGTCGAGTATTTACAGGGAGAAGGCTTCATGGCTGCTCGTTGACTCCTGATTTCCAGCTTATCGCGTGGCAGCGGGCTTCTTCGCCACCCTCGCCACCGGGAAGTAGCCGGTGCGGGTGCGGACGGTGAGTTTGCTCCCGCCCTTGCTCTCGGCCATCACCTGCACGCGCCGGAATCCCGGCTCCGTGGTCGGCTTGGTCGAGTGGTAGCCCAGCGTGTACTGGTTCCGGATGTCGCGCGCCACCTCGGCCGCGATCTGGTCCACCTGCTCGATGGACTTGGGGAAGAAGGCCATGCCGCCGGTTTCGGTCGAGAGCATCTCCAGCGCCCGCCGCGCGTGGCGCACCTCGGAACGGCTCATCTCGTCGCCAAAGAGCAATCCGATCGAGTAGATGACCGGCCCGGAGAGCTGCTGCACCCGGCGGATGGTCTGCTCCAGGTTCAGCGTCGAGGCATTGTCCTCGCCGTCGGTAATCAGGATGAGAACCTGCTTGGGCCGCTTGGCGTCGGCCACCAGCTTGTCCGCCGAGGCCACCACGGCGTCGTAGAGCGCCGTGCCGCCCCGGGACTCGATGTGGCCCAGCCCGTCGCGCAGCTTGTTCACGTCGGAGGTGAACTCCTGGTCGATGAACGCCTCGTCGGAGAAGTTCACCACAAAAGCCTCGTCCTGCGGGTTCGATGCCTGGATCAGATCCAGCGCGCTCTTGTTCACCGCCGGGCGCTTCCTCGACATCGACCCGGAGTTGTCCACCACCATGGCGATGGAAACCGGCAGATCGGTGTGCTGAAAGCTGATAAGGGTCTGCTTGGCGCCGTCCTCGAAAACCTGGAAGTTGTCTTTCTTCAGATCCTGGACCAGCTTGTTGCCGTCCAGCACCGTGCAATTGAGCACCACCTCTTCCACGTCGGTGTGCAGAACGTAGCCCTCACCCTGTTTGCGCAAAGGCTCCGGGGAGGCCGGCGCCGCGGCATCCGGCGAGCGCACCGGGTCGCGGTCCACCGTAAGCGGCGAAGCCTGGGAGTTGGCGGGAGGGGTGGACGGCTGTTGCGCGGGCAGCGAAAGGAGCGCTCCGCCGAGAACAACCACGAGTACCGCGTTATTGCAAAGGCGCATAGTAACCGGTGCGTGCATGGACAGTCAGGGGAGGCAGTCCTTGGGGTGGATTGACCTTCACCTTCACTTTACGCCACTTGCCGTCCCGGGTCAGGTCCCTGGGCCGGTAACCGATCACATATTGGTTGCGCAATTCCGTGGAAATCTTCTCGGCAATGTCGCCCATCTCGTCGATGTCGTCCACGCGGAAGAGCCGCCCGCCGGACTCCTCGCTCAAATCGTTGAGCAGTTGCGGGCCGCTGCGCTCCTCGGGTGTGGGCGCATAAGGATCGAAGATGCCGATCGAATACACTTCCACGTCCGACTCCCGCACCTGCGCGCGCAATTCCCCTTCGGTGTAGCGCGAGCGGTTGTCGCCGCCGTCGGAGACCACCAGCAGCGCCTTGCGCTCGTGCCGCGCCTCCTTCATCTTCGCCAGGCCGTAATAGATGGCGTCCAGCAGCGCCGTGCGATGGCCGCTGCGTACCGTGGCCAGTCGGGCCTGGATATCCTCGACCGAACTGGTGAAATCCTCGATCAGCTCCGGCCGGTCGTTGAACCCGATCACGAAAAACTCGTCCTGCGGATTGGCGGTCTTGATGAATTGCAAAATCGACGCCCGCGCGCGGATCAGCTTCGAGGTCATCGAGCCGGAGAGATCGAAGACGATGCCGATCGAGACCGGCGCGTCCTCGCTGGCGAAGGTGCTGATCTTCTGCGAGCCGTTGTTCTCGAAAATCTGAAAATCCTCCTGCTCCAGCCCGGTGACCAGCCGGTTCATGGGGTCGGTGACCGTGACCGGCACCAGTACCATGTCCACATTCATCCGGATGCGGGAGCCGGGGTGGATCTTCAGCGCATTGGGGCCCGTCTCGACCGGCGCCTCGGCCCCCGCCGGAGCGCCCTCGGCCGGCGCAGCGGCCGGCGGCGGAGCGACGTGCACCTTGTTGAGCGGATCGTCCTGTCCCGGCGCACGCGCCAAACAAAACACCGCCGCCCACGCGCAGATTCCCAGGCCGAGGAACAGCCGCCGCCGGCTGCCGTCCCTGGTTGGACCCCCCCACGCGATGGCACGCGTCCTCATGCTCCATCCCCCAAGATCGATGCCGATATTAGCACGTCTCATGCCTCGCCGGAGCGGCCGTTTCCCTCCCCTCGCATTCCACCCTCCGGGATGCGGAAGTGGCCGGGCAACCACGCCAACTGGGATACAATCGACCCTAGCGCGCAAACCTCCCGGCGTTCTCAAGATGGGATTTCAGCGCGCAAATTCCGCTGTTTCACTGGGAGCAGGAACTTCAGCATGGCCCGCATCTATCCATTTCGCGCCTGGCGCTACAATCCCTCGGCTGTCCGGCTGGATGACGTGGTCACCCAGCCCTACGACAAGATTTCCCCGGCCATGCAGCAGGCCTACTACCAGCGCAGCCCCTACAATCTGGTCCGCATCATCCTCGGGCTGCCCGAGCTATTCGATGCCGGGGACGGAGAAAATGTCTATACCAGGGCGGCGCGCGACCTGAAGGCCTGGCGCGAACAGGGCGTCCTGGTCCAGGAAAAAGATCCCTGCATCTTCGCCTACGCGCAGCGTTTCAAGGTCCCCGGAACCGACCTCGTGAAGGAACGGCGCGGCTTCATCGCCCTGGGCAAGCTCCACGACTATGCCGAGCAGGTGGTCTTCCGCCACGAGCAGACCCTCTCCAAGCCCAAGGGCGACCGGCTCAACCTGCTCAAGGCCACCCACGCGCACTTCGGCCAGATCTTCATGCTCTACTCCGATCCGGCCAACAGCGTGGAGAAAATTCTCTACGACGGCAACGGTCCCGCCGAGGCCGAGGTCACCGACGAGTACGGCGTGCTGCACCGCCTGTGGAGGATCAACGACCCGGCGGCCATCCGCCTGCTGACCACGGCCATGGCCGACAAGAAGCTGATTATCGCCGACGGCCATCACCGCTACGAGACGGCGCTCAACTACTCCAAGCAGCACGCGCCCGCCACGCCGGCCCAAACCGAGTACAGCACCAGCCAGTTGCCCCAGCCGGCTTATCCCGAGGCCGCGGTGATGATGACCTTCGTCAACATGGACTCCGACGGACTGGTGATTCTGCCCACCCACCGCGTGGTCCACAGCCTCGAAGGCTTCGACCCCGCCGCCTTTCTCCGCGCCGCCGAAGAGTTCTTCACCGTTTCGCCGCTGCCGGCCGCTGAAGCATCCAGCTATATCGAGGCCCTGGGCGGGCAGCAAGGCACGGCCTTTGTCGCCGTCACCCGCGCCGGAGCCTTCCTGCTGCGCTCCAGGCCCGAACCCGTAGCCGCCGCCCTGGCCGATTTGCCCGAGCGCCAGCGCCAGCTCGACCTGAGCCATCTGCACTCCATCGTTCTCGACCGCCTGCTCGGCCTGGACGCCGAAAAGGTCCGCGAGCAGACCAACATCCGCTATCTGCGCGACGCCGCCGAGGCGGTGGACCAGGTGGCGCGCGGCGAGGCGAACGTTGCCTTCCTCACCAACCCCGTCTCCATGGAGCAACTGCGGGAGGTGGCCTTTGCCGGCGACGTGATGCCGCAAAAGTCCACCGACTTCTTCCCCAAGCTCTTGAGCGGCTTGACCATCTATGCGCTGGACTAGCTTGGCACTGGCGGCTCTTGTGATCGCAGCCGGCCAACTGGCTGCGCAGCAGGCGCCGCCCGCGCGCTTTGTCGTACTGCTCGACGCCGCGCACGGCGGCGACGATCCCGGCGGCCGCATCGAGGATCGGACCGGACGGGAGCAACCGGAAAAGACCTTCACCCTGGCCCTCGGCGTGCGGCTGCGCTCGCTGCTGGCGGCGCGCGGCATCCAGACGGTCGCCACCCGCGAATCCGATACGGCCGTGGACCCGAACCGCCGGGCCGAGATTGCCAACCACGCCAACGCCGCGGCCTGCCTGAGCCTGCACGCCTCCCAGAGCGGCTCCGGCGTGCATCTCTTCGCTTCCTCGCTGGCGCCTGCCCAGCCCGCGCGCTTCGCCCCCTGGAAGACCGCGCAGGCCGCCTGGGTCGAGCGCAGTCTAGCTCTGGCCGGAGTGCTCAACTCGGCCCTCCTCCATGCCGGCATCACGGTCTCGCTGGGCCGCACCGCGCTGCCCGTGGTGGACAGCATGACCTGCCCCGCCGTGGCCGTTGAAATTGCGCCCGAGCGCGGTCCCGGCAAGGCGGTCAACTCCGGCCTGGACGATCCCGCCTACCAGGCGCGCGTGGCCGAGGCGTTGGCCGCCGCGCTGCTCGAATGGCGCACGGAGACCGGCCAGCCATGATTCCCCGCTACCAGACCATCCTCTTCGTCGTCCTGCTCGCGGCTTCGGTGGTCATGAGCGTGGTCCTGTGGCAGTTGCGCGATCGCGCCCATCAGCGGCTGGTAGCCGGAGAAGACTCCGCGCCCACCCAGGCGCCCGAAGTCGCCCCGGCGGAGCAGGCGACCCTGCTGGTGGCCAACGACGGCGACGGTTCCCTGCTCGCCCAGATCCAATCCCTGCCCCTGCCCCAGGACCCCGGCTCCCGCGCCCGCGCCGTGCTGGGCAGGCTGCTCGACCTCTACGCCGCTCCCGATGCCGCCCATCCGGTTCCCGGCGGCGCCAGCTCGGTCGCTCAGGTCTTTCTGCTCCCGGCTCCGGCGCTGCAAACTGCGGGCAGTTCCAGCGCGCCCGCCAAGCCCAAAGCTCCCGCCGCGCCCCCAGCCGATGCGCAGCAGACCGGGCCCGAACTCGCCATCGTCAACCTGACCGGCGCCTTTGCCGCCAATCACCCCTCGGGCCTTGAGACCGAGATGCTCACCGTGTATTCCATCTGCGGCACGCTGCACGCCAATCTGCCCCGCGTCACCCAGGTCCGTTTCCTGGTGGACGGCCAGCCGCGCGCCACCCTCGCCGGCCACGCCGATCTGACCCGCACCTACCTGGCCGCCGAGGCCGTCCCCTCCGAGGGAGCGCATCCGTGAACGGCAGTACAGCCAATTTAGAGAGAACAATGCCTACTCCCCCCACCATCGGCGTCTTCGATTCCGGCTTCGGCGGACTCACCGTCCTCCGCGCGCTCCTCCACCGGCTGCCCCAGGCCCAGTTCGCTTTTCTCGGCGATACGGCCCGCCTGCCCTACGGCTCCAAGTCCCGCCGCACCATCGCCCGCTATGCCGCCCAAAGCGCCCAGTTTCTGGTCCGCGAGCAGGGCGCCGAGTTTTTGGTCATCGCCTGCAACACGGCCAGCGCCCTGGCCCTCGACGCCATCCAGGAGGCCGTCCCGGTTCCGGTCCTCGGCGTCATCGAGCCCGGCGCCGCGGCCGCTCGCGCCGCCTCGCGCACCGGCGATGTGCTGGTCGTCGCCACCGGCGCCACCGTCGAGAGCCACGCCTACGCCGCCGCCTGCCGCGCCCAGGGACTGCGGGCCCTGGAGATGGCCTGTCCGCTGCTGGTGCCGCTGGTCGAGGAAGGCTGGACCGACCATCCGGTCACCGCCGAGGTCATCCGCATCTATCTCGAACAGTTGAACGCCGAAGCCGCGGCCCAGGGGCTCAATCCCGACACGCTGGTGCTGGGCTGCACCCATTACCCGCTGCTGCGGCCGCTCATCGAACGCGCCGTCCCCGCCGGAATGCGGGTCATCGACTCCGCCCTGGCCACGGCCAAGACCGCCGCGCTCCTCTTCGACCCGCAACAAGCCGGGAATCTTCCGCCGGCCGCGCAAATCCCGGACACGCAGCTTCCCGATGCGCGGCTCCGCTTCTTCGCCACCGACTCGGTGGAGAAGTTCGAGCGCCTTGGCTCCCGCTTTTTGGAGCGGCCCGTGGGCAAAGTCGAGCTGGTGGACCTGGGCGGCTGATATTCTAAGAACTGGTTGGTCCCTCATCCCCTGAGCCTGGACCATGGAGGAAGAAAGCAAGCATGATCAATTTGGCAGGTAAGACGGCCGTGGTCTTCGGGCTGGCCAACAAGCGTTCCATTGCCTGGGGCATCGCCCAAAAACTGCACGAGTCCGGCGCAACCCTGGCCATCTGTTACCAGAACGAGCGCATGAAGCTCGAAGCCCAGAACCTCATCGACGAGCTGCCCGGCGCGCTGGGCTTCCAGTGCGACGTCTCCAGCGACGAGCAGATCGAGAGCCTCTTCGGCGCCATCCAGGAGAAATTCGGCAAGATCGACATCCTGGTCCACGCCGTGGCCTTTGCGCCCGCCGCGGACCTGCACGGCGACTTCCTCAATACCAGCCGCGAGGGCTTCCGCATCGCCCTCGACGTCAGCGTCTACTCGCTCATCGCCGTCACCCGCGCCGCCGCCCCGCTGATGACCGAGGGCGGCAGCATCATCACCCTCAGCTTCTACGCCGCGGAAAAGGTCGTTCCCCACTACAACGTGATGGCCGTGGCCAAGGCCGGCCTGGAATCCACCGTCCGCTATCTCGCCTCGAGCCTCGGCCCGCGCAACATCCGCGTCAACGCCATCTCCGCCGGCCCCATCAAGACCCTGGCCGCCCGCGGCGTCGGCGACCTCGGCGACATGCTCAAGTCCCACGCCAACCGCGCCCCGCTGCAACGCAACGTGGACCAGCTCGAAGTCGGCGGCGCGGCGCTTTTCCTGGCCAGCGACCTCTCCAGCGCCATCACCGGCGAAATCATGTACGTGGATTGCGGCTACAACATCATGGGATTTTAGGCGCGATCGGCCGATCGCGCTTTGCTGCGCGAACCCGCCGCCAAGGTCAATAAAAAAACTTCATAGCAAATTCGCAGGGACTCCCGTCGATCTCGGCGGGGTGGTACGGTTCATGCCGAAAACCATCCAGTACCTTCCTCAATTCCTCCAAATCCTGGGCAGTTGTGACCTCCACCTCCCTGAGGACGCCATGCCGGTCGAGGACTCCTCTGAAACTATTCGCCGAGGGCGCATAACCGAGATACGTAAACCCCGAGCCCAAATCCGCGATTCGCTTAGCCTCAAAAAAGTGTAATGGGCGCAGCGTCATGCCAGGCTCCGCCTGCTCGCCGGGAAGTTCAAAAACCGCAGGATCGGCCGTACCGGCCGCTTCTACTTTAACCTCCGCCGTAAGCAGATTCTGCCCCGCTCCCTGAACGGCGAAATGCTTCGGCACTACCTTGCCTGCAAAAACGATATCGTCCTGCCAGCCGGTCATAAGACCCGACTCGTTGCTTTGAACCAACAACCCATTGGCAAGGAAAAGATAAGCGGTAATGAACGTGTGGCCTCTCTCTCCGGAAACAAATGTGGAACTGATCCGCATGTATTCCAGGTTGCCGGCGGTCCCGCGTTTCAAATTCCAGCCCCGGTGAATATCGATCAGGTCCGGCGAGACATAGTTGCGCGGAATAGGGTTCAGCAATCCCTCCAGCAGCATGAGAACGCGGCTCGGCTCATAGTCCGAGCTGGCCTGCATCTTCCTCACCCTGTCCGACTGCACCTCGATGGCGTGATAGCTGCCCAGCGTCACTTCGCGCCGCCATTGCCGGGGCGAGAGCCATGTCTCCTCGTAGACCCCATCCCCCGTCAGGATCTGCGGCTTCTTGATCAGTTCCACCCCAGGGAAGGCGTGGAACGCCACCTTCATGTGAAATGGAGCCGAACCGGGCATGCGTAGGTTCATCTGATCGCTGGCCCGCTGAAACCAGCCCGTCGCGTCCTTCGGCTCGACCGTCTGCGCGGCGGCGGGAAGCAGCGCACCGGCCAAAGTCAATCCGGCAAAACACCTAAAGCATCGCAACATAGTTACTTACCTCGTAAGGCTCTATTCACGGATGTACATGGAACCAATCCCAGGCAATCTCACAAGGACTTCCGTCAAACTCCGCAGGGTGCCATGTCATCTTCCGGAAGTAATTCAACATGCCATCCAGGTTGCCAAAACCGTCCGCATAGACGATCTCGGCATCCCTCACAACCCCATGCCGGTCGACTACCTCGCGAATGACGCTTGATGATGAGAGATTACTTTCAATAAAGCTCGCCGATTGAGACTCGAAAGACCATCGACTGGTGTCGTACTTGTACAACGGTCGCAGCGTCATCCCCGCGTCGGCGGGGGTGCCGGGAAGATCGAACATCGCCGGATCAACCTTCCCTGCGGCTTCCACCGTCACCTGAGCGGTAAGAAGGTTATTGCCCATGGCCTGAACGGTCAGACGCCTGGGAACGATTTTTCCGGCAAAAACAATCTGGTCCTGCCATCCAGTCGCTAGGCCTCGCTCATTGCGCATTACCAGCATCCCGTTGGGCAGAAACACATAGCCAAAACTGACAGCCGCCCCCCCGAATCGGTTGTTGCTTATGCGCACGTAGGGAACCTTTTCGTCGGTGTGACGGTCGATCTTCCAACTGAACCGCGTGTCGCCCAGGTCCGGGTTGAGAATATTGTGAGGAATCGGATCCAACAGCGCATCCAGCAACATCAGCACGCGGCTTGGCTCATAGTCCGAGTCGGCCTGCATCTTCCTCACTCTTCCAAACTGTACCTCGATGGCGTGATAGGGTCCCAGCGTCACCTCCCGCCGCCACTCGGTAGTCGATGCCCATGTCTCCTCATAGACACCATCCCCGGCCAGTATCTCTGAACCCCTTTCCTTCTCCGATTTCTTCTCGTCGAGCAGTTGGATCCCCGGAAAAGCATGAAATGTCACCTTCATGTGAAACGAAGCCACGCCGAACACGCGCAGGTTCATCTGATCGCTGGCCCGCTGAAACCAGCCTGCCGCGTCCTTCGGTTCGCTCCCTCCCGTCTGCGCGGCGGCGGGCAACACTAGACACGCAATGAACAACCCCCAGACGCAACGAATCATCCTGACGACCTTCCCAGCGTCCGCGGCTTCGACTTTCCAGAAGAAGGCGGAGAGAATAAGTTGGAAACGGGTAAGTGTGCGCCATGGCGCTCCGATAAGTCAAGCGCGGGGATCGATTCATTCCAAGGAGGGGCCGGAAATGATTGACTCAATAATTACGAGCATTGACTCCAATAACAATAAAGCTTAACCGCCTGTGGTGAAAGTTGAGTTTTGAAAGAGTACGACTTTACTGATCCGGCCCCAAAGGATTGCGCCACAAAGTTGTCATCCTGAGCGGAGCGAAGCGAAGTCGAAGGACCTGCGGTTGTTTTTTGAGTTCTCTGTCGCAACCCAATCGGGCCGGATCAATTAGTCGTGCCGCAAATGCACAAAGCAGACGCGGGCTTCAGCCCCCGCGGAAATGTGTTGTCAACGGTTCGCCTGCCCGCGGCGGCTAAAGCCGGAATTCCCTTCGACCTCGTTCGGCACGTTTGAAGCCGTGCCCTTTCAAAGCTGCGCGTTCTTATGCAGCTCCTTATAAATCTTCTAGCCTCTATCGGCGCCCTCACCGAAAGACTTACTCCCCCTCCGGCGGGACTTGCTCCAGCAGCCGCTTCCAGGTCTTCTGGTTCTTGCGGAAGCCTTTCTTCAGATCCTCGAGTATCCGCTCGAAATCCGCATTCGTCCGCAGGTTGTTCCAGGCCGGATTCTTCTGGAACCAGGGATAATTCTCGTTGCCCAGGTAGATCGCCCGGCGCAGCCAGTGGAGAGCTTCGCTGGAGTCGCCTTCGACGGCAAAGTACGTGGCCAGCCGGTAAGCCATTTCGCTGTCGGCCTCGGCGGCGGCCAGGGTATCGTCCTTCAAAAGCGCCGCGGCCCGTTCCCGGTCGCCGGCCTGCACATAGCAGAGCGCCAGCGTGGGCACGGCGATGCGCAGCGAATCGTCGTCGCGGACCACGCCCTCCAGAATTTCAATGGCCGCGCTCAGATTGCCCAGGCGCATCTGCTGGTAACCGGCCGAGGTGCGCAGCAGTGGATGGCGCGGCTCCAGGGCCAGGCCCTTTTCCAGTTCGTCGCCGGCCAGCTCGATCTGATTCTGGTAGTGATAAACGCGGGCGCGATGGTTGTAGAGGATGGGCGCGTTGGCGGGATTCAGCTTGAGGGCGCGGTTGAACTCCTCGAGCGCCTCGTCGTACATGCCGTCCCCGCGCAGCGCCATGCCGGCCACCATGTGCACATTCCAGTCGTTGGCGGCCGAAGAGAGCAGGTTGGCGATGCCGTGGCGCGCCGACTCCTTTTCGCCGCGCGAGAGCAGCATGTAAATGCGGTACATGTTGGCCTCGATCGAGGCCGGGTCCAGCTTGAGCGCCTCGTCGAAGGAGCGGCGCGCGTGCATCACGTGAATCTGCCCGCCAAAACCGTGGCGCACATATTGCAGCTCGGCGATGCCCAGCCCGCACCATCCGGCGGCAAACTCCGGGTCCTTGGCCGTGACGCCGGTGAAGAGCGCGTGGGCGCGGTCCAGGTCGGCGCGGGAACCGGTGCGCACCATGAACGAACTCAGCAGCGCGCGGGCTTGCAGGTAATCTTCGCTGACCGGCCCCGGCAGCGACGCATCGCGCGCGGCCCGCGGCGCGTCGGATTGCGCGGCTTCGATCCTGTCGGCCGCGCTGAGCCCGTGCAGCGCCGCAAAGACCTCGTTCGAGATTTCCGTCTGCACGGCGATCAGATCCAGCGAGGCGACGCGGATGGCGCCGCCCGAGCGCACGCTCTGCGAGGCCACGTCCAGCAGTTGCCAGTTCAGATCGAATCCCTCCTCGGAGCGCAGGAAGTTGCCCGCCAGCACAAACGACACCAGCAGCTTCTGGCCCACCGAGAGCGGGTCCATCTGGGCGATCGGCAGCGGCATCAGCGTGCTGGAGGGCCGGACCACGAGAGCCGGAATCCGCGCCAGCCGCGCTGCGATCGCGTCGGCCAGGGCAAAACCGTAGAGCGGCGCCACCTCGGTGGCGCCCAGGTTGGTGAAAGGCAAAACCACAAGAGAGTTCTGCGGCGCCCGGTCGGCGGCCGACTCTCTGAATCGCTCGGCCAGCATGGAGAGAAAACCCGTGTTCCGTTTCTCCGCCTCGATGCCCGTGGTGGGCAGGTTGGCCGCCGCATCGCCGGGAATGACGCCGGTCTCGATGCGCAGCGCCTTCATGATGGTCTTCAGCGCCTCGCGCACCTCGGCGGCCGAGGCGTAGCGCGCGCCGGGATTCTTTTCCAAACAGGCCGCGATCACGCTCTTCAATTCCGGCGCGATGCCCGACGCCTTTTCGCCCAAATCTTCCGGCTCGGAGAACTGGATCGAGCGAATGGCCTGAAAATCCTCGTCGTTGGGCCGGGCAAACGGATGGCGGCCGCTGGCCAGTTCGTACAGGATCACGCCCAGCGCCCACACATCCGATTGCACGCTCGACTGGCCGGTGACAAACTGCTCCGGCGCCATGTAGCGGATGGTGCCGCCGCGCGCGGTATAGGTGGCGGCCACGGAGGCGTCCTTGGCCAGGCCGGGCTTGGAGGGATCGAAGCTGGTGTCCTCCGGATGCAGCCGCCGCGCCAGCCCGAAATCGAGAATCTTCACCAGTCCGCCGTCGGTCAGCATCACGTTCTGCGGCTTCAGGTCGCGATGGAAGATGCCCAGCGCATGCGCGGCCTGCAGGCCGTCGGCAATCTGGATGCCGACCGACAGCACCAGTTGCAGGCTGGCCGGCCCGCGCGCGATCAGCCGGTCCAGCGACTGGCCGGGAACGTACTGCATCACGATGTAGCCCTCGTCGCCGGTCTCGCCCACCTCGTAGATGCCGCAGACGTTGGGATGCTCGATGGCCGAGGCCAGCCGCGCCTCGCGCAGCACCGTCGAGCGCATCTGCTCCGCCGAAAGCAGCCCTTTGCGCAGCATCTTCAGCACCACCGGACGCTGCAACAGCGTGTCGTTGGCCAGGTAGACCACGCCGCTGCCTCCGGCGCCCAGCCGGCGGACAATCTCGTAATGTTCGATCGTTCTTCGCGCCATATCTGCTTTCAAGTGTACCGGCCCGCGCGTCAAAAACCTCGAAAGGACCGGCCCCGCAACGAGAATACTTCCCCGCACAAGAGCCCGGGCAGAGAGCCGTTCGATGGGCCCAAAGTGTCCCGGCAGGATTCGGCGCCGGGCTCCGTCCGGGGCACGCGGCGCGATTCGCGCGGCTTGAATCTGTTAACTTCGTACTGAGCATGAACGGCTGGCGCAGAGTGGAATGGCGAAAAAATTGGCTGCGGCGCGGTGCGATTGCAATCTGCGCACCGGTTCTGGCAGTCTGGCCCCTGGCCGCTCAGCAGCCCGCGCCGGAGTCGCAGCAGCCCGGCGCCGGAGCGCAGGTCCACACCGGCACCAGCAGCGGCCTGGACGTCGATACCCGGCTGCAGAATCTGCTGGCCGATCACCAGTTCCTGCGCATCGCCTCCCAACTCAGCGAGTTGCCGCCCGAGCAGGCCCAGTTCTACCGCGGCATCCTGGCCAACCGCTCGAACGACCTGAAGACATCCATCGAACTGCTCGAACCGCTGGCCGATAAAGTGGCCGCCAGCGGCAACACCGGCCAGGAAAAGCTGCTGCGCAAATCCTTGGCCGAGGATTATCTCCGCCTCGGCGACTGGGCCAAGGCCGCCAAGGCCTACCAGACGCTGGCAACCCGCCTCCAGGGCAAGCTCAGTCCCGACGAGCAGGACGAGATCGAGATGCCGCTCAAGATGCTGCCCCTGGCCGCGGCCAACCCGCCGATGACCGTCGAGCCAGCCGATCCGTTCCTCCTTCAAGTGAGCAAGAATCCACTCGGCCTCACCGATGTTCCGGTCTACGTGGACGCGCGCCCGCACAGTTGGATGCTCGACCCCACCGCGCCCTTCAATCTGATCGCCCGCTCCCTGGCCAAAGAGGCCGGCCTCAAGGTCTCCGACGAGAGCACGACGATTCATACCCTCACCGGACAGCCGATCCAGGTCCACGTCACGGTGATTCCGCGCTTCACCCTCGGCGGCCGGCTCACCTTCCGCAACATGACGGCCTTCGTCTACGAAGACGCCGACTATTTCTTCCCAAAATCGCGCTACCAGGTCGAGGGAGTGCTGGGCTATCCCGCTCTCTCGGCTCTGCGCAGCCTCACCGTCACCGCCGACGCCACCGTCTACATTCAGCCTGCCAAGCTGCTCCAGCCCGCGGAGGAGGCGGACCCTCCCGAACCCGGCGCGCGCTTCTTCTTCGATGGCGACCAGATGATTGTCGCCCTGGGCAAGGACGGCGAGGAACGCATGTTTGCCGTGGATGCAAGCGGCCAGCAGACCTACTTCACCTCGCGCTACTACGACGAGCACTCCGCCGCATTCGCCGGCGGCAAGATCGAGCTGTTCGCGATTCCCGGCTCGCAGTCCATGCCGCCGCAGCCGGCTTACATTGCCGAGACCGTCCCGCTCCCCGTGGGCCCCGTCACGGTTCACGTGCACTACCTTCAAGTTCTCACCCAGCCGCTGGGCTCCGCCGCCCTCGACGATGTCTACGGCATCCTCGGCGTGGACGCGCTGGACCAGTTGAAGGCCTATACCTTCGATTACCGGAACATGCGCTTCAGCGTGAAGCCGGAATAAGGCGTCGACGAGTCAGTTGGCAAGGTAAATATTCAGCGCGATCGCTATCAGCAGAATCCCCGCCGCCAACGCCTCCGGCCGCTTCCACCACGCCTGCCGCGCTCTGTTCGCCTGCGGTGTCAACCCATGCACCAGACCTGCCAGCTCCGCCTCCGGCCTGGCCCGCGTGCACAGGCTCACGGCCACGGCCGCCAGCAAGGCCACGCTGAAGGCAAAGGTTGCCGTCCACAAGCTCTGCGCCAGGCCGCTTGGGTAGCGATACGGCACCGCGAGCCATCCGCCATGAATGCCCGCTTGCGCGTCGATGGGCAGCGTGAGCCCGTGATGCAGCAGGGCCGCACCGGCGCCCGCAATCAGCCCGGCAAATGCGCCGTGGCCCGTCGCCCGCCTCCAGAACATGCCCAACAGAACGATGGCGAAGAGCGGCGCGGTCACGATGGAGAAGGCCAGCAGCAGCGGGGCCACGATGCTGTTCAAGCCGGCGGCCGCATAGGCCGTTGCCGCCGACAGCAGAATCGCCGCCGTCGCCGCCCACCGGCCCGCCGCCGGCGTTTGCCCGGTTTCCTTGCGCGCCATGAGCGGGTAGAGATCGCAGGCAAATACGGCGCTGAAGGCCGCGGCGCTGGCGGCCAGGCCGCTCATCAGGCTGGCCAGCAAAGCCGCGAACCCCAACCCCAGCAGTCCTGTGGGCAGCAGTTGCAGCAGGCTAGGACCGCCCATCGCATAGTCCAGCGCCGGCGCGCCCGCGGCCGTCCGCATCGGCGTGCCGGATGGGTCCACTCGGGCCGGAACCAGACCCGTGCCCACTTCCACCTCCGGCCGCACCACGGTGGTGGTGCGCAGAATGGCCCCATCGATCGTGGTCTCAACCGTCGCGGTGTGCGGCGTCGGCAGCCCGATGGCCACCAGGCCCGGCAAAACCAACAGAAAGGGGAGAAAGATCCAGGCAATCGCCGCAATCAACGGAGCCCGGCGCGCCGCGTCCGCATCCTTCGCGGCCATGGCTGCCTGGATCGCGCGGAAGTCGGCGCACCAGGAACCGGCCCCAAGCACTACGCCAAAACCCAGGCCGGTGAGGCCCATGCTCATGCCGCCGCGCGTGATGCCCATCCACGCGTGCGTCAAGCCGGGGTCCACCAGAGCTGCCGACGCTTTGAGCCCGCTCCAGCCGCCCAGCTTCCGCAATCCGAAAAAGACCGGAGGCAGTAGGCCGGCAACCAGCAGGAAGAACTGCAGAACCCGGTTGTAGAGGACGCTGCGCAGCCCTCCCAGCAGCACATACACCAGCACAACGATCGCCGGCGCAACGATGGCGGCGGTGAAGATGCCGTCCCGTCCCCAGCCCAGCGCATAGAAAAGCCCGTCGAAGAGATGGAGCGCCTGAACAATCCGCGCCACCGCAAACATCGAAATGCCCGCGCCGGCCACCGTCATGGCCGCAAACAGGCAGGCGTTCAGCGTGCGCGTCTTGCCGTCGAAGCGCATGCCGAGAAACTCCGGCACGGTGCGGGCCTTCGAGCCATAGTAGAGCGGCATCATGAAGAGGCCGGCAAAAAGCATCGCCGGCAGGGCGCCGAGCGAAAACAACAGCGCGCTTTCCAGGCCGTACCGCGCGCCGCACGCGCCCAGGCCAATCACTTCCGGCGCGCCCAGGCCGGCGCCGAGGAAGGCCAGACCGCAAATCCACGCTGGCAGCGAACGGCCGGCCTCGAGAAACTCCCTGCCCGTCTTCATGCGGGAGTTGAGGGCATAGCCGATGCCCGCGGCAACGCCGCAGTAGAGCGCCAGGATCAACCAATCGGCTCGGGCGAAGTTCAACAAGTGAGGCTCCTTGCAACGGGGATTGAGACAACTCTAACGCAGCGGGGCGAAGAGCAGTTCCGCAGTGCGCCGGCGCCGGAGTTGCGCCGCAAATTCGCCCGCGCCGCAAACGGCAAAGCCCTCCGGCTTGCGCCGGAGGGCCTCGTGTCCCGCAGAAATGCCTGGCCTACGCCGCGCGCGACGGCTTGTAGCCCGACAACCCATAATAGGCGATGAAAATGTAGCAGATGATGGGCAAAACAAACGCATACTGAATCCCCACCTTGTCCGCCAGGAAGCCAAAGAGCGGCGGAATCAGCGCTCCGCCCACGTTGCCGATGGTGATCACGCCCGAGCCCTTGCTCGTCAGCGGTCCCAGTTCGGCAATGCCCAAAGTAAAGATCGTCGGGTACATGATCGAGTTCGCCAGGCCGCAGAGAACCAGGCTCCAGATGGCCACCTGGCCATGCGTGACCATGGAAACCAGCATCAGAACCACGCCCAACGCGCCCAGGACCACCAGCATCTTCTCGGCCTTGATCGTGCTCATCAAGGCGCTGCCGATAAAGCGGCCCGCCATGATGAGCAGGTAGTACACCGTAACCAGGATGCCCGCCGTTTCTACATTGCTGATCCCTTGCGCCTTGCAATACTGGATGCAAATCGCGGCCAGCGCGATCTCGACGCCGACATAGAAGAAGATGCCCACCATGCCCAGCACCGTGTGCGAGTAACTCCAAATGCTCCGCTCGAGCAGGGAATCGCCGTCCTTTGCCGGGCGGAAAGCGCTCGTCAAATTAATCGCCGGCAAATGCATGAACATGACGGCAAAACCCAGAACCAGCAGCCCGGCGGCAATGTACACGTAGGGCATTTCCAGCATGTGAGCCTGGCTGGCGGCATCCGAGACCTTGGTGGTGTCGGCCAGGATAAAGCGCGCGGCAAACCATCCGGCAATGGCCGACGCGCCGGAGTTGAAGGCCTGCGCCAGGTTCAGCCGCGCCGATGCGCTGTGCTCGGGGCCGAGAATCGCCACATAGGGATTGGCCGAGGTCTGCAAGGCGCAGACGCCGGTGGCCAGTACGAAGATCGCCGTCAACGTCAGGGGAAAGCTCACCTGATTGGCCGCGGGAACGAACAACAGCGCGCCCGCCACCATGATGAACAACGAGATCACCATGGTGCGCTTGTAGCCCACCTTCTCGATCAGCTTGCCACTGGGAACCGAGAAAACCAGGTATGCAAAGAACCAGGCCGAGGTCGCCAGCATCGATGGACCGTAAGGCAGATTGAAGATCTCCTTCAGCTTGCCCACCAACTGGTTATTGAGGCTGGTGAGGAACCCGAAGATGCCGAACAGCGCCGTTACGATGATGAACGGAACGATATAGTTGGGCGCGCTTGCCGCCGCCGGTGGTGTGGATCGTGTTGCCATGCGTGTCTTTCCCCCGCTTCCTTCTGAAAATGACTGGCCTTCGCCGCTCGTCCCTCGCACTCGTCCCCGGCCGCGACCCGCGCGGGTCAAGCAGCGGATGGCTGAGAACTCAAAAAATGGCGTCGAAAAGTACCCTGACAACTCTACTGCATTGGGGCCGAGGTGCGTCCAGAAGAAATTGGAAAGGTTTTCAACAGCCCCTATTCCCTATTCCCTATTCCCCGTCCCCCGTCCCCCCACCGTTTACACTGGAATTCCATGATTCCTACCCTGGCCTGGACCCCGGAAGGCGTCCGCTTCATCGATCAGACCAAGCTCCCCCTCGAGGAGAGCTACGTACTTGCCACCACATACGAGCAGGTTGCCGACGTCATCGTCACCATGGTTGTTCGCGGCGCGCCGGCCATTGGCGTCTCCGCCGCCTACGGCGTCGCCCTCGGCGCGCTGCGCACCCAGGCCGCCACCACGCAGCAGTTCGCGCCCGACTTCGACCGCATCTGCGCGCGCCTGGCCTCCACGCGCCCCACCGCCGTCAATCTCTTCTGGGCCATCGACCGCATGAAGCGGCTCTTCGCCAACCTCGTGGCTTCCGGCGCCACTCTCGTCCAAATCCAGGAAAGAATCCTGGCCGAGGCGCACGCGATGTACCAGGAAGACATCGCCGCCTGCAAGGCCATGGGCGCCTTCGGCGCCGCGCTGCTGCCGGACAAAGGCGCCGGGGAACCCGCGGACAGCTCTTTCTCCGCGGGGTCGATCGGCGTGCTCACCCACTGCAACGCCGGCGCGCTGGCCACCTGCGGCTACGGCACCGCGCTCGGCGTCATCCGCTCCGCCGTCGAGCAGGGCAAGCGCATCCAGGTCTTCGCCGACGAAACCCGTCCCTTCCTCCAGGGCGCGCGCCTCACCGCCTGGGAGCTGATGGCCGACCACATCCCCACCACGGTGATCTGCGACAACATGGCCGCCAGCCTCATGCGCGCCGGCCATATCCAGGCCGTGGTCGTGGGCGCCGATCGTATCGCCGCCAACGGCGACGTGGCCAACAAGATCGGCACCTACAACGTCGCCATCCTGGCCCACGAGCACGGCATTCCCTTCTACGTCGCCGCTCCCTGGTCCACCATCGACCTAGCAACCGCAACCGGCGAAGCCATCCCTATCGAGGAGCGCCCGCAGATCGAAGTCACGCACCACGCCGGCAAGCAGCTTACCCCCAACGGCGTAGGCATCCGCAACCCGGCCTTCGACGTCACTCCGGCCAAGTACGTCACCGCCATCGTCACCGAGCGCGGCGTCCTCCGCGCGCCCTACGGCGATTCGCTCCAGCAGATGAATCGGACGGCAAAGTAAATATCCCCCGGCAGTGGGGCACCAGGCCGAAGTCTGGGCAATATGGAAAGGAGCGAACCCATTTTGCTCCTTGAGAGAGCCGGGGGTTTTAGGATGGGTGGCCCCTCCAAGGGGCCTGTGGAGAAGCGCTCCAGCCGCCAGCAGCCCGTCCTCCGCGCCGTAGGCGCAGTGGTTGTTAGCCCCGCGCTTTAGCGTGGGGATGGCGAAACCAACCATTCAGCCGGAGTCCCGTAGGGACGGCGCTCAGGCTCCCCGCCATTCTCGCGATTTTGCGCGAAGAAGATAAATACACAAACCGGGAGCGACTCCCGGAACTGTCACACATCGACTGCCGGCCGGCCAGCTTCTTGCTCCGTCCCGCCCTCCCTTCCACCCCTCCGCGGCCGCCGTGTACGATAGGGCAAACGCGCGACCGCGCCCTGCGTCACCGAGTGCCGGAGATCGCGTCGGACAAGCGATGGGAGGAAGGGATGCTGAAAGGGTTTCGCGACTTCATTCTGCGTGGAAACGTCGTCGATCTGGCCGTCGCCGTCATTCTCGGCGCGGCCTTCAACGCCATCGTCGCATCGTTGGTGGGCGACGTCCTCAATCCGCTCATTGCCGCCACCGTGGGCAAGCCCGACTTCAGCAGCGTTGTTCTGAACATCGGCAGCGGGCACATCAAGATCGGCAACTTCCTCAACGCCGCCGTCTCATTCCTCATTGTGGCCAGCGTGGTCTACTTTGCCATCGTGCTGCCGCTCAATCACCTGATGACGCGCATCAAGAAACCCGAGCCGCCGGCCGCGCCCTCCTCCAAGACCTGCCCGGAGTGCCTCAGCGAAATCCCTCTGGCCGCCCGGCGTTGCGCCCATTGCGCCCAGCCGGTGGCCTGACGCCTGGAGCGAAGCCAGGGTCGATGGGTCCCAGCGGAGAGATTGCAAGATCGCCGCTCCCTGTTGGTCGCTTCAACTTGAAAGCTTCGTCTCAGGACACAGCCGCCCTGGTTTCGCTCTGGCCCCCAGGCCTACACTTTCTCTCCAAAAGGCTCTTCATCATGCAGTCCAATCGGCTCGGCATTTCCCTTTTTCTTCTGGCGCTCACCCCTGGCCCGCTGCTGGCCCAATCCGCCCCGCCCGCCGTCTTCGGCTATGCCGACTTCACCCGGCAGGCCGGGATCGAGGAAAAATTCCTCTCCGTCCCCAGCGCCAGCCTGGCCGGCCAGCACCTGAAGATCCTTACCGCCGCGCCCCACCTGGCCGCAACGCCCGAAGACCGCAAGACCGCCGAATACGTGGCCGGCAAGTTTCGCGACGCCGGCCTCCAAACCGAGATCGTCCCCTATCGCGTGCTCATGAACCAGCCCAAAGCGGTGCGCGTCGAGGCCTGGGACGCCAGGGGCAGGCGGCTCATGAGCGGTCCCACCCGCGAGCGCGTCCAGGGCGATCCCTCCCAGGACGATCCGCGCGTGGTGATGCCCTTCAATGGATCGTCCGGCTCCGGGGATGTGACCGGCGAGGCGGTCTACGCCAACTACTGCCGCCTCGAGGACTTCGATCAACTCGCCGCCCAGCACTTCGATCTGCACGGCAAAATCGTCCTCTGCCGCTACGGCGCCAATTTCCGGGGCGTCAAGGTCTACATCGCCGAGCTGCGCGGCGCCGCCGCTGTCCTGCTGTACTCCGACCCTCAGGACGACGGCTACTACAAGGGCGATGCCTGGCCCAACGGCCCCTGGCGGCCTGAGACCGGCGTGCAGCGCGGATCGGTGCAATATCTCTTCAAGTATTCCGGCGATCCCGAAACGCCCGGCGTGGCCTCCACGCTCGACCTGCCCGACTCGGCCCGCATTCCCGCCGACAAATCCGGCGACCAGCCGCGCATCGTCTCCATCCCCATCAGCTATCACGACGCCGCGCCCATCCTGCGGGCGCTCAAAGGGCCGGGCGTGCCGCCGGGATGGCAGGGCGCGCTGCCCTTCCGCTACCACGAGGGTCCGGGCGGCGTAAAGGTCCACCTGGTTTCGCAGCAAGACTATCGCCGGCGCATCATCTGGGACGTGATCGGAAAGATCGAGGGCTCCGAGTACCCCAAGGAATGGGTCGTGGCCGGCAATCACCGCGACGCCTGGGTCTACGGCGCCGTCGATCCCTCCAGTGGCACCGCCGCCATGCTCGAGTCGGTCCACGGCATCGGCGCCTTGCTCCACGAGGGATGGCGGCCAAAACGCACCATTGTCTTTTGCAGTTGGGATGCCGAGGAAGAAGGCCTGATCGGCTCCACTGAGTGGGTCGAGCAGCAAGGCAAGACCCTCGACGGCGCCGTCGCCTACTTCAACATGGACGTCGCCGTCGCCGGACCTGATTTCTCCGCCGCGGCCGTGCCCTCGCTCAAGCAGTTTATGCGCGAACTCACCCGCGCCGTTCCCAGCCCCCTGGGCGGCACGGTCTATGACCAGTGGAAGAAAGGCCGCCCGGCCGGCGACGAGCACCGCGCCTCCAATGCGCCGCGCGAGACCGGCGAAGAGGCTCATGTGGGCGATCTCGGCTCGGGCTCCGACTTCACCCCCTTCCTGCAACACGCGGGCGTTCCCTCCACCGACATCGGTTCCGACGGGCCCTACGGCGTGTACCACTCGGTCTTCGACAACTTCGCCTGGTTTACCCGCAACGCCGACCCTCACTTCCTCTACCTGCAGCAAATGGCCCGCGTCTTCGGCCTCGAAGCCCTGCGCATGGCCGACGCCGACCTGCTGCCCTACGACTACCTCTCCTACGCCCGCGCCATTCAGTCCTATGTCGAGGCGGCCCATCGCGCCGCCCAGGACGACGGCCTCGGTTCGCTCGACTTTGCCCCCGCCCAGGCCGCCGCTTCCCGGCTGGCCACCGCCGCGCTCAAGGCCCGTCGGCTTCAACTCGCTCCCGCGGGGGATCTGTCCCGGCTGAATCTCGCCTTGCGCCAGACTGAAACCGCCCTCCTCTCCGCGGCCGGCCTGCCCAATCGCCCCTGGTACCGCCACACCATCTACGCGCCCGGAGAGTTCACCGGCTACGCGGCAGTGGTGATTCCCGGCGTCAACGAGGCTCTCGAAGCTCGCGACTCCAATCGCGCCGCGCGGCAACTGGCCGTTCTCACCCAGGCCCTGGACCGCGCCGCGCGCACCCTCGACTCCGCGCAATGAGCGGCGACGCCCGCTCTTTCCGGCCCAAGCGCGCGCGTACATGCCGGATTTGACCGCACGGAAAAGACTCGCATCCGGTGCGCACCGCCAAGCTGCAACCGGGATCTTCGGCCTTTTCCCCCTCAGGCCGCATCCTCATCCATCGCTCTGTTGCCCCTGAAAACCAGCCCGGCGTGTCAAGATCACTTTCGGGGGAAGTTGATTACCTTCGTCATCTAAATAAACATAGATAAATCAACAAAATCGCCGTTATTCTCTCCATGCGTCGCGAACCACGGTAACAATATTTCCGGTTACTGCGGGAGAGAGGCGAAATCGCCTCGCGCCCCCCGCGGCCGCGCTCCGCGCACCCTCTTGAGGAGGCTCCAACATGCACGATCTATTGATTGCTCTGGCTTTTGTCGCCATGGTCGTTTGGCCCGCGGTGGTCTCCGTCCGTTCTGGGCAGGACGATTAGGAGAGGCATTTCGATGGCCGAGGAGCGGGGGGCGCGGCCGTTCTCTGTTGAGCGCGCCGGCGGCCTTGCAACGGAAACCCGGGGATGAATGCCGCCGCAGTCGCGCCCGCATCCATCCCCGGGTGGTTGACCCCGCCCGGTTCCCCTCGTATCGTAAAAACACAAGATGAAGACTTCCCCCAACACTTTGCGCATCGGGATGGCGGCCGCCATTATCGTCGGCACCATCGGCTGGCTTGCCTGGTCCGGTTACGGCGCCGGCAAAAGCTACTACGTCACCATTGCCGAGCTTGGCGGCATGGGCGAAAAAGCCTATCACAGCCAGTTGCGGGTCGAGGGCTTCGTTCAGCCCGGTTCCATTGAGCACAATGGCCCCCATGTGGATTTCGTGCTCAACGAATTTGAGAGCCACTCTCCCAAAGCCGCCACCGGCCGCGTCCTCAGGGTCAGCTACAAGGGCTCCGAGCCGCCGCCGGACACCTTCAAGGACGACTCGCAGGCGCTGGCCGAGGGCTCCTATGGCCGCGACGGCGTCTTCCACGCCACCGTGCTCCAGGCCAAGTGCGCCAGCAAGTATGCGCCGGCCCAGCCCGGCGCCAAACCCGCGCAGCCCGCGGCCGCTCCCGCCAAAGCCGCGGAAGCCGCGCCGGCCGCCTCTCACCCCGCGAATCCGGCCTCCTAGATATGACCGCTTCCGCCGCAGCCGGTACGTTGCTCTGCGCCCGCCTTGACGCCGTCTCCAAGCTCTTTGGCTCCTTTGCCGCGTTGCGCCAGGTCACGGTGGATATCGAGCCCGGCCGCTGCTACGTCCTGGTCGGCGAAAACGGCGCCGGCAAGTCCACGCTGCTGCGCATTCTGGCGGGATTGCTCCGTCCCAGCTTCGGCGCCGTCAAGGTCTTCGGCGGCCTCGATCCCCACGAGGCCCGCTCTCGCATCGGCTACATGAGCCACGCTCCCATGCTCTACGACGAACTCACCGGCCTTGAGAACCTCCGCTACTTTGCCAGCCTTTACGCCGGCCGCAAATGCCTCTCGCCCGCTGAGGCCCTGCGCCAGGTGGGCCTTGACCCGGAGCTGGACCGTCCCGTCGGCCATTATTCGCAGGGCATGAGGCAGCGCACTTCGCTGGCCCGCGTGCTGCTTCCCTTTCCCGAGCTGCTCCTGCTCGACGAGCCTTTCTCCAACATGGACATCGAGTCCGCGCGCCAGATGGTCGAGTTGCTGGCCGGCTTTCGCCATGCCAACCGCACCATCGTCCTCACCACCCACCAGCGCGAGCTGGCCGCTCCCATCGCCGACTGGGTGCTGACCCTCCACGCCGGCCGCGTCGCCTCGTTCGAACCCGGAAAGCCGATTCTATGAAGACCAACGGCGCCCGCTTCCTCGAAAATCTCGGCATTGCCTTCGAACTCCGCGAATACGAGGTCGATCCCAACGACCTTTCGGCCATTACCGTCGCCCAAAAGGTCGGAATGCCGCCGGAGCAGGTCTTCAAAACTTTGCTGACCACCGGAGGGCCGGGCGCCTATGTCTTCGCCGTCATCCCCGGCGACGCCGAGCTGGACTTCAAAAAGCTCGCCCGCGCCGCCGGACTGCGCAAGGCCGAAATGGTCCCGCTCAAGGAAGTGCAGCCCCTCACCGGCTACATCCGCGGCGGCGTCACCGTCTTTGGCGCGAAAAAGGCCTATCCCGTCTTCGTCGACGAAACCGTGATCCTCTTCGACCGCATCAGCGTCTCTGCCGGAGCCCGCGGAACCCAGCTCATCCTCTCGCCCGACGACTACCTGCGCGCCGCCGAGGCCCGCGCCGCCGACCTGACCAAGTCCGTCCCAAGAACTGAGAGCCACTATCCCCCGGAGGGCCGGATAAAATGACCAGCGCCCTCTGGACCCACCTGGTCAAGGACCTGCGCATCGAATGGCGCTCGCTCGACGCGATCATCTCCATGCTTTTCTTCTCCGGACTGGTGGTGGTCCTGTTTTCCATCGCCTTCGACCCGCGCGGCGCATTTTCCCAGCAGATCGCCGGCGGCGTGCTCTGCGTGGCCACCATGTTCGCCTCGGTCAGCGCCCTCAACCAGGCCTGGACGCGGGAGATTCGCCACCAGGTTCTCGACGCCCAGCGCATGGCGCCCGCTCCCGGCGCGGAACTCTTCCTGGCCAAAGTCCTGGCCAATTTCCTTTTCGTCTCCATCGTCCAGGTGATCCTGGCTCCGTTTTTCTTTATCTTCTATAACCTCCACATCCTCGGCCAGGCGTGGCTGCTCGCCCTCGTTCTGCCGCTGGGCACCTGGGCGCTGGTGGCCAACGGCATCTTCTTCGCCGCGCTCTCCATCCGCAGCCGCAACCGCGAACTGCTGCTTTCGCTCATCCTCTTCCCCATCTTCATTCCGGCCCTGCTGGCCATGGTCCAGGCCACCACCGCGATCCTCACCGGCGAAAACGACCCCACGCTGTGGATCAAGATGCTCCTCGGCTACGACATCGTCTTCACCACCGCCAGTTGGCTGCTGTTCGACGTGGTCTTCCACGCGGAGTAGATCCTCCGCCTTTCAATCGACTCCGCCCCCCTCCCCGCCGTCGTAAACTGAATTCGTCCCACAGGATTCCCCATGAAGAAACTCGCCATCGGCCTCTACGCCGCGCTCACCGTCGCCCTCATGGTCTGGGGTTTCTATCAGGCCATCTACGTCGCTCCCGACGAACAGACCATGCACGAGGTGCAGCGCATCTTCTACTACCATGTGCCCTCGGCCATGGTCGCCTTCCTCTTCTTTGCCATCTCGCTGGCCGGCTCCATCGGCTACCTGGCCTGCCGCCGCAACCGCGCGGAGTGGGCGCAGATCTCCGACGCCTGGGCGCTGGCCGGAGCCGAAGTCGGCGTGGTCTTCTGCACCGTCGTGCTCATCACCGGCCCGCTCTGGGGACGCCGCGCCTGGGGCATCTGGTGGACCTGGGACGCCCGCCTCACCACCACTCTCGTCCTCTGGCTCATCTACGTCAGCTACCTGCTGCTGCGCCGCTTTGCCGCCGGACCGCAGGTGCAAACGCTGGCCGCCGTGCTGGGCATCTTCGGCGCCCTCGACGTGCCCATCGTTTACATGTCCAACCGCTGGTGGCGCACCCAGCACCCCGCCCCGGTCTTCGGCGGCGGTGAAGACTCCGGCATCAAGGACCCCGCCATGCTCCACGCCTTCGCCTGGAATGTGATCGCCTGGCTCGCCTGGGGCATTCTCATCCTTGCCCTGCGCTATCGCGTGGAACGCCAGCACCAGAAATTCGCCGCCCAGGAAGCCCAGGAAGCCTTGGACGCCTGAACCCGGCTGAATTTCGCTCCGATACAAGAGAAAAGGAGACCCATATGGACGAAAGAGTCCTTCTCGACCATCAGTTCACCGTTGCCGCTTATGTTGTTACATGGGCCGTCCAACTGGGCTATCTGGCCTGGCTGGGCCTCAAGTGGCGGGCGCAAAAACGCAACGCCGCGCGCGCCGCCCGCAACCCGCGCTGATCCGCCCCGTTCCCCCATAAGATATTGCGGGATAATAACTTATATGCGAGGCTCCAGGCCCGCCCCGGAGCCTCGCATCCCCTTCGCTGCCCGGCCTTTCTCCCTCTAACACTTATGGGGCACAGCCCTATAGCACCACTGTTTAACGAACCAAATCTTTGTGGGATTCCGCCCTCTCCGTATTTATTCGATCATCCAGTTGTGGACAGGCTCCCGCGAGCCGCACAAGGAGAAGAAAGCAATGCATGACCTTCTGATCGCCCTCGCTTTTATCGGTATGGTTGTCGCTCCTGCCATCGTGGCCGCCAAGTCGGGCGCCGAAGCTACCGACGAAGGCGACGAGTAAGCGCCGAGGCTTTGCCAGCGGACGCACCGGATCGGCGTTGTGGACGCCGCCCCGGTCCCCCACGCGGAGAAGCGCCAGAGCCCTCTAGGGCCGCCGCCGCTCCCAAAGAAATTGCCCTTCGCCGTCTGGAGCCGTTAGACTGGTGGTTTGAGGGCCCGTCATGTTGGTTGTCATGAAAGCGCAGGCCACGCCCGAAGAAATTCAGGCGGTCTGCGAGCACATTGAGCAGTTGGGATTCCGTGCCCACCCACTTCCCGGAGCCCAGCGCACCGCCATCGGCATCACCGGCAACAAAGGCGAGGTGGACCGCGGCAACCTCGAAGCCCTCTCCGGCGTCGCCGAAGTGATCCGCGTCTCCAAGGCCTACAAACTGGCCAGCCGGGATGTGAAAGAAGAAGACACCGTCATCCCCTTCCCCGGAACCGACGCTGCCATCGGCGGCGCAAACCTGGCCATCGTCGCCGGTCCCTGCTCCATCGAAAGCCGCGAACAGGCCTTCGCCATCGCCGAACAGGTGGCCGCCGCCGGCGCGCAATTCTTCCGCGGCGGCGCCTACAAGCCCCGCACCTCTCCCTATGCCTTTCAAGGCCTCGGCATCGAGGCTCTCCAGATCATGGCCGAAATTCGCGACCGCTTCGGACTGCGCATCGTCACCGAGGCCCTCGACAACGAATCCCTCGAACTGGTGGGCGAATACGCCGACGTGATCCAGATCGGCGCCCGCAACATGCAGAACTTCTCCCTGCTCAAGAAGGCCGGCAAGCTGCGCAAGCCGGTGCTCATCAAGCGCGGCCTCTCGGCTACCCTCGAAGAGTTCCTCATGGCCGCCGAATATGTGATGAGCGAAGGCAACTACCAGGTCATCCTCTGCGAGCGCGGCGTGCGCACCTTTGCCGACCACACCCGTAACACCCTCGACCTCAGCATCGTTCCCGCCGTGCAGCGGGCCAGCCATCTGCCCATCCTGGTCGACCCCAGCCACGGCACCGGCAAGCGCGACAGCGTGCTGCCCATGGCCCGGGCCGCGATTGCGGCGGGCGCTCACGGCGTGATGGTCGAGGTGCATCACCAGCCTGAAAAAGCCCTCTCCGACGGCCCCCAGTCCATCTACCCGCATCAGTTTGCCCGCATGATGGACGAGCTCGAGCGGATTGCGCCGGTGCTTGGCCGCAAGCTGCCCCGCGCCATCCACGTCGAGGCCGCCGCGAGCTAGCGCATGACCGCCTCGTCCAGCAAGCTCCGGACCATGCAACCGACCTTCCGTGCCCCATCCTTTCTCCGGCTTTTCCAGGAAAACACGGACGAAAGGGTGGGAATGCACCCATCTCAACCCGGCCCATCTCCGAATCCCCGGACTCCTCTCATGAATATGCGGTTCGCTCTGCCAGCCCGCCTTTCCGCCTTCGCCCTGCTTGCGCTCGCCCTCGCCGGCTGCCGCTCTCACGACTTTCCCCAATATCCGCCCAACTATCGCGAATATGCCTACGTAACCAACGGCGGCAGCGGCACCGTCACCGTGCTCGACGTGGTGAACGTGCGCATCGACCGCGAACTGGCCGTGGGCCAGAATCCCGTCGCCGTGGCCGCCAGCCCCACCCGCAACGAAGTCTATGTCGTCAACTCCGGCGCCGAGGGCGCGACCGGCTCGGTTTCGGTCGTCAACGCTGAAAACAACTCCGTGGCGGCCACCATCCCTGTCCACAGGCAACCGGTCTCCATCGAGCTGGACCCCGCCGGCGACCTGGCCTACGTGGCCAACTTCGGCTCCAACTCGATCTCGGTCCTCGATCTCAAGGCCCGGCGCGAGATCGCTCAGATCGGAGCCGGCGAAGGACCCGTCGCGGCCCGCATCTCTCCCGACGGCAAGACCCTGGTGGTCGCCGACCGCGCGGGAAACTCCGTCAGCCTCATCGATCTGGCGGCGCACAGCCTGCGCGCGGCCTTCCCGGATTGCCCCGGCGCCGCCGACGCTGTCGTCCTGCCCGATTCCTCCAAGGCCTTTGTCGCCTGCGCGGCCGGCCACCAAGTGATGGCCATCGGCCTCGCCCATCCCAAATCCGATCCCGGCCAGCCCGACCGCCTTGAGGCCCTCATGGACGTGGGCCGCGCGCCCGTCCATCTCGCCCTCAAGCCCGACGGCGGCGAGCTCTTCGTCTCCAACTCCCTCTCCGGCTCCATCTCCGAGGTCGTCACCAACACCAACGATGTGGGCGGAGCCTACATGATGGGCGACAATCCCGTCCGCGGCCTGGTCTCCAGCGACAATTCCCTGCTCTACGTGGCCAACTTCAACTCCCAGTACGTCACCGTCTACGCCATCGACGACGGCAAGCGCATCGGCTCCATCCACGCTGGCGATGGTCCCGCTGCCCTGGCCTTCTCCGCCTCCGGCCACCTGCTCTTGGTCGTCGATGCTCGTTCGGCCGATGTGGCCGTGGTCCGCACCGCCACGCGATCGCTCTTCACCCTGCTCTCCACCGGCCGGGCCCCCAATGCTATCGCCGTCAAAGCCTTCAAGCTCCCGTAGGTACAGAGTTTTGGGTGCCCCACCGCGCCGCCTTCTTGTTTTTGCAGCGAGAGCATTTTTGCTTTTTCTGTAGACTCCCGTGCCCCATCCTTTCCGCTTTTTTCTGCGGAAAGGGTGGGATGCCGATAAAATTCGCGTCCACACAATTTCCGAAACTGCTCGATGGTGGGATAAAAGCCACCCTCTACAGCCACAGGAGAACCGCCCTCGCCGTACAACGCTGGACCGCGCGCGCTATCATCGTTCCACCAAAATCCTTGGTGGAATGCGAATCGTATGCGGATCGTCTACGTGCTCACTTCGCTCGGCATCGGTGGAGCGGAACGGCAGGTGCTGGCGCTGGCCGGGCGCATGGCCCGGCGCGGCCACGCGGTCGCCGTGCTGGCGCTCCGCCCGCGCCTGGCCGAGGAATGCTCCACAAATCTCCATGTCGTTCACCTCGACATGCGCAAGACTCCCCTCAGCCTGCTGGCCGGCATGGCGGCGGCGCGCCGCTTTCTGCTGCAATTCAATCCCGATCTGCTGCACGGCCACGGCTTTCATGCCAACGTCGTCGCCCGCCTGCTCAAGCTCTTCCTCCCCTCCGTCCCGGTTCTTTCCACCGTTCACAACGTCGATGAAGGCGGCTGGCCGCGCATGGTGGCTTACCGGCTTACCGATGGCCTCTGCGCCCGCTCCACCGCGGTCTGCCAGGCGGCCGCGCGCCGCTTCGTGCGCTTGCAAGCCGTGCCCCGGCGCAAGTGCGTGGTTCTCTCCAACGGAATCGATCTCGCGGAGTTCGCTCCCGATGCGGATCGCCGCGCCCGCGTGAGAGCCGGCATGAGCGCGGGCGGAGACTTCGTCTGGCTGGCCGCCGGACGCATTGCGCCGGCCAAGGACTATCCCAACCTGTTGCGCGCCTTTGCGCGCCTGCGGGCTCTCCGCGGCGATGCGCGGTTGTGGATCGCCGGCGAAGCCTCCGGCGCCGAAGCCGCCCGCGCGCGGACTTTGGCCGCCGAGTTGGAACTGACGGATGCTCTCCGCTGGCTTGGATTGCGCCGCGACCTGCCTGCCCTGCTCGACGCCGCCGACGGATTTGCGCTGGCCTCCGCCTGGGAGGGAATGCCCCTGGCCGTGGGCGAGGCGATGGCCATGGAGAAGCCCGTCACAGCCACCGATGTGGGCGGCGTGCGCGAGCTGATGGGCGCAACCGGCGCACTGGTGCCGCCGCGGAACCCGGATGCGCTGGCCGCGGCCATGCTGGAAACAATGAGCCGCGGCGCCGAAGAACGCCAGGCGCGGGGCCGCGCGGCGCGGGAACGCATCCAAAACGAGTTCGCCATGGACGCCAAAGCCAACCAGTGGGAGGCGCTCTACGCAGCCGTGCTCAAGCGCGAGCCGGGATGCGGGCGGCAGGGCGCACGCCTCTAATGCATCACCATCGCGGTCTTGTGCTTGCAGCCGCAGGAGCGGCGCAGCACAATCTCGACGGGAAGAACGATGCGATTGCCGGTCTGCGGCATTTCGCCCCGCTCCAGCCGGTCGAAGAGCTGGTTGGCGGCCACGCGGCCCATCTCCTGGGCGGGCTGCCGCACCACCGTCAGCGGCGGCGAGATCAGATCGGCTAATTCGAAGTCGTCGAAGCCGGCCAGCGCCACATCGGCGGGAATATGCACGCCCAACTGCAACAGCGCCTCGAAGACATAGCGCGTGGCCAGTGTATTCGATGTAAAGTAGGCCGTCGGCGGCTTTTTCGACTGCAACCGCGTGCGCACCGCCTCCAGGGTGCACTCCGGGGTCTCGCACTGAAAGTGCGAGTCCACCTCCAGGCCAGCTTCGAGCATCGCCCGCCGGTAGCCTTGGAAACGCGCATTGATCGTGAACAGACTGCGGCTGAGGCCCATGAAGGTGATGGCGGTGTGCCCGTGCCCAATCAGATGCTGCACCATCCGTTTTGATCCCGACTGGTTTTGCACCAGAACGGTATCGAAACCGGGATCGCTCAGCGGACGGTCGAAGGCCACCAGCGGCGTCTTTCCCAACAGCGTCCGGTTGAGCCGCGTTTGCCCCAGGTTGGCCGGGATCACGATCAGTCCTTCCACGTGGCGCTGCAGCATCTGCGTCGCCTCGGTGTACTCCGTCTCCGGATTCTCGTTCGAGGTCGTCATGATGACCGAATAGCCGTGCTGCTTGGCCACCGTGGTCACCGCATGGGTGCAGGTGGCAAAGAACGGGTCGTAGAGATAAGGGAGAATCAGGCCGATGGAGCGGCTGCGCTGCCCGCGCAGGGCGCGTGCCAGCTCGTTGGGGCGGTAATTCAGTTGTTCGATCGCGGTGTTCACCCGCTGCGCTGCTTCTTCCGATACATTTGCGGAGCCGTTCAGAACGCGGGAGACGGTCATGGTGCCCACGCCGGCAAGGCGGGCCACATCGCTCATGGTGGGTTTCCGTTGCACGTTCAGGCCTCAATCCTAGAACAGAATCTGCACGCAATCCTACAACTTTGCGTTGACAAGTATCTAATCTTTCTTTCATATCCCGGCTTTGAAGAGCCCGGGATTGAGTCCATGATAACCTTATCGGCGATTGATTGAGTTTCCCTTTCCGGCCGCCAACCCGGCCCCGCGAAGGGCTTTGAGGAGTGCGATGCGAGACAAAATAACGTGGGGAGTGGCGTGCTGCGTCTTGATGGGAGGAGTATTGGGCATGGGAAGAGGAATGGCAAGCGCACAGCCCAAACCGGCGCGGAATGCGGTCCTGGAACTCGATCGCGGATGGCAGTTCCGCCAGGTTGCCGCCGCCCAGCAGGCGGAAGACGGCTGGCTGCCGGCTGCCGTCCCCGGCGACGTTCACCTGGATTTGCTGGCCAACAAGAAGATTCCCGACCCGTTCTACCGCGACAACGAGGCCAAGCTGCAGGAGATCGAGAACCGGAGCTGGGAGTACCGGCTCGGCTTCGACGTGACTCCGGCCCTGCTCGCCCGCTCCAACGTGGACCTAGTCTTCGACGGGATCGACGCCGCCGCCCAGGTGTATCTGAACGGCGTCAGGGTGCTCGACGCCAACAACATGTTCCGCGTCTGGCGCGTGCCGGCCAAGAGCCATCTCCATCTCGGCAAGAACCTGCTCCGCGTCGTCTTCCCCTCGCCCATCCAGGCCGCAAAAGAGGTTGCCGCCGGCGATCCGTGGCAGCCCAAAACCAAGACCGATCCCAAAACCTATATCCGCAAGGCGGCCTATGAATTCGGCTGGGATTGGGGTCCGCGCTTCGTCACCAGCGGCATCTGGCGGCCGGTCAGGCTCGAGGCCTGGGACAAGCTCCGCATCGCCGACTTCGCCATCCGCCAGCGCGATGTGAGCAAGGACGTCGCCCACCTGAACGCCGAACTCGAGGTCGAGGCGGCAAGCGCCGGCCCGGCCCGGCTGAGCGTACAGTACTCCGACAACGGCAAGCCGGTCGCGGTGGTTGAGACGGTCAGCCTCCATGCCGGCCGCAACGTCTTCGACATTCCCCTCGAGATTCGCCAGCCCAAACTCTGGTATCCGGCCGGCTATGGTGACCAGCCGCTCTACGAATTCACCGCCCAGGCGGGCGCCGGCGGCCAGGTCGGCGATGAGCGCAAAACCAGGGCCGGCCTCCGCTCCGTCGTGCTGCGCCGCCAGTTGGACAAGTGGGGCCGCTCCTTCGAGTTCGTCGTCAACGGCATTCCCGTCTTCGCCAAGGGCGCCGACGTGATCCCCTTTGACAGCTTTCCCAATCGCGTTACAACCGCGGATTATCGCCGCATCCTCCAGTCCGCCCGCGACGCCAACATGAACATGATCCGCCACTGGGGCGGCGGCTACTACGAAACCGACGAGTTCTACTCCATCTGCGACCAGCTCGGCATCATGGTCTGGCAGGACTTCATGTTCGGCAACGACTGGCAGCCCGGAACCTATGCCTTCAAGCTCGACATCGAGGCCGAAGCCGAAGACCAGGTGCGCCGCCTCCGCAACCACCCCAGCATCGTCCTCTGGTGCGGCAACAACGAAACCGAAAGCGCCATGGGCTGGCCCGCGCGCGCCTCCCTGCCGCTCGATGTGCGCTATCAGATGTGGCAGGATTACCTGACCGAATTCAGCGGCATCCTGCCCAGGGTGGTCGCGCGCCTCGAGCCGGAGATCCCCTACTGGCCCAGCTCCCCCAGCGCCGATTACGAACCCACCGGCGATCGCTTCCACTCCGGCGACACGCACGATTGGAGCATCTGGCACGGCCGCGCGCCCTTCGCCGACTACGAAAAGCGCCACTGGCGGTTTGTCACCGAATACGGCTTCCAGTCCTTCCCCGAATGGCGCACCGTCGAGAGCTTTACCCAGCCCGAGGACCGCGCCGGCATTCTTACCCCGGTGATGCTGGCCCACCAGAAAAACGCCGCCGGCAACTCCATCATCCACGATTACATCGCCAGGGATTACCCCGAGCCCAAGGACTTTGCCAGCTTCCTCTATGTCAGCCAGGTCTTGCAGGCCGAGGGGATCAAGGTCGGCGCCGAACACTTCCGCCGCAGCCGGCCCGAGACCATGGGCTCCATCTTCTGGCAGTTGAACGACTGCTGGCCGGTGGCCTCCTGGTCCTCGATCGACTACTACGGACGCTGGAAGGCGCTGCAATACTACGCGCGCCGCTTCTACGCGCCCATCCTGGTCTCTCCGCACGTCGAGGACGGCGCGGTGAAGGTCTACATCGTCTCCGACATGACCGAAGCCAAGCCGGCCACGCTGCGCGTGCGGCTGATGAACTTCGATGGCAAACTCTTGCTCGAGGAATCGCGCGCCGTGAACGTGGAGCCGCTGGCCAGCAAGGTCTATCTCGACTGGCCGCTCAAAAAGCTCGCCGACGCGGGCGCGGCAGATACGTCGCGCGTCTTTGTGGCGGCCGATCTGACCGCCCCCGGCGCCGAGCTCTCGCGCAACCTCGTCTATCTGGCCCCGGTCAAGGAAATTCACCTGAAAACCGCCGCGCTCCAGGTGGAAACCACCGGCGCAAACGGCAGTTACAAGATTCGCCTCACCTCGCCCGTGCTGGCGCGCAGCGTCTATCTCTCCTTCGGCAATCTCGACGTGAAGATCTCCGACAACTACTTCGACCTGCTGCCCGGCGAGACGGCCGAAATTACGGCCACGAGCTCAGCCTCTCTCGACGCGCTCAAGGCGCAGTTGACGGCCATCTCGCTCCGCGACGCCTTCAAGGATGGGGGCCTGCCGACCACGGTAACGGCGCTCCCATAGCCGCAACGGCAAAGGGCCGGAGCATTGCGCTCCGGCCCTTTTGCTTTCTGCTCTGAACCAATCAGAATTGGAACGCGGCCTGAAAGAAGACGCGCCGCGCCGCCGCCCCGGAAGAGAAGATTCCGCCGGCCAGGCTGGTGGATTGCCCGAAGCGATTCGAGCCGGGAATCACCGTGCCGATGGGCGTTCCATAGTCGATGTCGTTGAACAGATTCAATGCCTGCACGCTGAAGTTCAGAGCGTACTTGTGGCCGGTGTTGTTGGCGCCGCCGAACATTCCTCCCGGCCCGCCCCGTCCGCCGCCGCCAAATCCGCCCGGACCAAATCCGCCGCCCGGCCCGCCCCGTCCGCCGCCCGGAGGCGGTCCGCCTGGAGGCGGGGCGCCCGCATTGTCCTGGCCGGCAGCCACCAGCTTGGGACCAATGCCGAAGGTACGGCTGACGCGCAGATTCACGGCCACCGCCGCCGGGCCATTGCCCATGTTGGCCGGGATGATCGCTTCTCCGGACTGGGGCACGGTGTCAAACGAGCCGTAGCTGGTGGTGACTACGTCGGCCGGGTTCGACGCCGCGCTGGCATACGACGGACGATCGTTGAAGTAGTTGTCGCCGGTCAGGTCGTTGGCGGTCACGATGTTGAAGGGCCTGCCCGCCTGGGCAATCAGGAAGGGATTGAAGCTGATCCCCCATGGGCCCGTGTAGTTGCCCATCAGAAAAACCATGTTGCGCGCGGCAAAGGGAGCGCGCCCGTAATCCTGCTTCAGGTTGTAGGAGTTCGAGGCCGTCCCGGTATCGGCGTGGGCCACGGTGAAGTTATAGAAGCCCATCACGCTGAAGTTGGGCGTGAAGTGAGCGTTGACGTTCACGATCACCTGATTCTGCTTGAAAACCGCTTCGGGATAGAACTCGCTTACGATGCTCAGCGCGGGATTGGGCCGCACGCCAGTGAGCGTGGTGCTGCCGAAAAGAAAGGTCCCCGGCAGATAGGCGTTCGAGTCGCGGGTAGCCACCTGGTGCACGCCATCGGAGTGCAGGTAAGTGAGCGTGAGCGTGGTCGTCTTGGTGGCCTGGCGCTCCAGGCTGCTGCCGAACTGTTCCGTATAGGGCGAATGGTAGCCGGGCGCGATCTGTACGATCGTACTTCCATTGGAACTGACCGGGCCGCACGAAGACAGGTTGATGGCGCTCAGGCTGGTCGCGTTGAAGCAGGTCGGCGCCGTGATGTTGATCTGCTGCTGCGTGTTCGCGCCGCCGCTATAGCGCTCGGCGGAGAGTTCGTTGCTCAGACCGAAGCGGTCATAGAAAAAACCGTATCCGCCGCGCACCACGGTCTTGGCCTGCTTCTTGTCCTTGTGCCCGTCCACGGCATACGCAAAAGCCACGCGCGGACCCCAGTCGTCGTGGTCCGCAATGTGATTCTGCGACTCCCAGCGCAAACCGCCGGAGAGCGTCAGGTTGCGGTTGGCCTTCCAGTCGTCCTGGAAAAAGACGGCGGCGTCAAAGACGTTGGCCTTGGCGCCCAGAGCCCCCGTGGCGTAGGTCAGCTTATTGGGCAGGCAGCCTTCCGTCAGCGTGCAACCCGCGGCGATCTGCGCAAAGCTCTCGTTCTGCGCCAGGCCGTTCAGCAAGGCCACATACGAGTTCACTGAAGGGAAATCGAAGCCGCCGTTGAAGTTCGCATCCGTCGAGCTGGCTTGGCGATTGTCGCGCAGCCGCGTGCCGAACTTGATGGCCTGCGCGCCGATGGACATGGTGGTGATGTTCTGCAATTCCAGGTGATCCTGATGATCGCTGGATCTTTGGCCCGACGGCCCGCCTCCCGTGAACGACCCCGGCACCATGATGGTCGGCGCGGTGCCCGCCGGCCCGGCCATCGCCGGAGAAGAGGAAGAGCTGTCGCGCAGATACTGGAACCGCGTTTCGTTGACGATGTGATCGTTGATGATCTGCGAATCGCTCAATTGGATCGTGTTCTCGATCGAGGTCGAAGTGGTGGACTGCGATGGCAATGAAGTCGAGCCGATGTTGCCGCTCTGGCTGTTGCGGTAGAACTGGTAACGCAGCGTCAAGGTGTTCTTCTGCCCCAGTTGCAGGTCGATGCGCGGCGAAATATTGGTGTGCGTCTGCGGACTGAAGAGTCCCCCCGCCTCGGTGCCCGCCACATAGAGGCCGGTGGCCGGATTCAGAATTGCCGTCGCGGCGCTGTAAATGCTGTCGTTCTGGTTGTTGCGCTCCTCCGCGCTGATGAAGAACGATGCCGTCTTTGAAAGCGAGCCGTTCAGGGTGCCGTTGAACTGATAGCTGTGATACGACGGAAGAACCGTGGTGAACGGGTTGCCGGTGTTGAAGACGTTGTCGTTCCCCTGGCCGAAAAAGCGCCCATGCAGCTTGTCGGTGCCCGGCTTGGTCAGAATCTCGATGCGCCCGTAGCCCAGCCGGTCGAACTCCGCCGAGAACGGATTCTGATTGATGCGAATCTCGCGGATCGCCGACTTGGGCGGCAGTTGCCCGCCGGTAAAGCCGTCGATGTAGATCTGCCCGCCGTTCGGTCCGGCCGAGGGGCCGGCCAGCGCCGTCAGTTCGCTCGACAGTTCGTCCGGATCGTCGGAAAGCGCCTCCAGGTCCTTGCCTTTGATCACGATGGCGCTCGCGTTCCCGCTGGCTTCCACGCTCACCGTGGGCGAATCGTCGCTGACCACCACGCTCTGCTGCGCCACCTCCATGGCCATGGAAATGTCTACCCGCTTCACCTGGCCCGCCGCGAGTTGAATGAACGGCGAGGCAAAGGCGGCAAAGCCCGGGAAGGTGGCACGCACGCTGTAGGCGCCGGCAGCCAGGCCGTTCACCACATACGCGCCGGCCGCGTCCGCGGTCGCGCTGGCCGCCTGCTTGCCTCCCGGCGCCACCACCACCACCTTCGCCCCTGGAATCAGCGCGCCCGTCGGATCGGCGATGTGCCCGCGCACCGTAGCCGTCGCCGGCTGCGCCCCAGGCGCCGGCGTTTGCGCCTGCACCGCGGAGCTTTGCGCTTGCGCCGCCGCTCCCGCGGCCAGCCCCAGCGTCAGGGCAAACAGAAGATGTTGCATGACATGCAATCTTGAATACACGAGTCCCTCGCTTGTTTCCTGTGAACTGAGTGTGTGTGCGCCTACTGGGCTGCCACGTCCGGCGCGCCGGAACCCATGCTCCAGTTGTTGAGCAGGTTCTGGCTGGCCGCCGGCGCTTCCAGCAGCGGCTCCACCCCCGCCAGCAGCGTGATCGCGGTGACCTCGGTTGCGCCGTCCGTTGAAACCAGCATCACCGCTTCGCCCTTCTTCAAATCCGCCAGTTGAATGGGAGGCAGGCGCGTAAGCATCTGCTGCGCATCGCCGCCGCCTCCGCCCTGGCCCCACTGACCGCTTCCGCCGCCCTGGCCGCCTTGTCCCCATTGGCCCGAGCCGCGTTGCGCGCCACCCCCGGCGCCGTTCTGTCCCTGCGAGCTTCCGCTCCAGGCGCCGCCGGTACCCGCCGGACTTCCCTTCAGCCGCGCCGCCAGAATGCGCGCCATCATCTCCGGAAGCCGCCGCATCTGCGCGTCCCCGGTGACGTGAACGGTTACCATCTTCTTGGTCGTCAGATCTTTCAAAGTGAGAGTCGATGCGGCGGTATCCAGCGACGCGATGGCGCCCGAGATATTGCGGAAGGTGCCCGAAACCACCTCTTCCGCGTCCATCTCCGTGCCGTCCGCATTCTTGCTCCCCCGCGCCCGCAACTGGTCGCCCGCGTGGATGGCCTCGAGCGGCGCGGGCAGCGCCGCGTCAAACCGGACTGAAGCCGGCGCGTACCGCTTCAGCATCGTCGTCTTGCTCACGTGAACCGTGATCGTCTTGGCCGTGGCTCCCGTGCCGCTGGTCAACAGAATCGCGCCGGCCGCGCTATCCACGCTCTTCACCAGCCCGCCCACGCCGCGCTTCTGCCAGTCTTCCCGGTCCTTCTGCTGCTTCATCGCCACGTCCGCCTGCTTGACGGCAACGATCTGCAAAGCCTGCCCCTTCGGGCCCGGCGCATCCGGATCGAGCTTCACCAGCACCCGGTCGCCCGCCGCCAGGTCGCTGAACTGGATGCTCTCGGCCGTGCTCAGGTCCTTTTGTCCGGGAGCGATGCGCTTGAGGGCCGCGGCCGGCGGCACTTCCACCTGGCGCTCGCCGTCTCCATCGGTCTTCACCGTGAGCGTGTCGCCCACGATGGCCGTCACCGTGCCCACAAAGCGCGAAGGCGCGGGCACGGCGGCCGCCTGCGCCCCAGCCATGGGCGCCGGCAAAAATGCGCCCGTCAGAAGAGCGATCGACAGCGCCGTTTGCGCAATCGAAGCAGAAACCCGATTCTTCATCTTGCTCGTCATATTCCACTTCTCCGCGGGCCAAATCCTGCCGGAAACCAGGGGGGTAAAATCGCTTCTAATCCGGTAGACGAACCAGCCCGCCAAAAGGTTGAGAGAACCGCTCCACGGCATCTTCGATTGCCGAAGATAACCTGCAAGCAGCCGCGAGATCCGCCAAATCTTTATCTTGCATGCCGCCGAGCTTCAATTCCATGATTCTTGTGATTCCCGTCCAGCCAGGAAAACACCGGCGGGGCGTCCTTCGCGCCGCTTAATGCGCCAACTCCGCCGTTTCCAGAAAGGTATAACTCCCCGAAGGCGTCGGCGCCACATGCGTCAGCCGGCGGTGATGCACCACAATCGTATCCCGGTACCAGAGATTGATGGCCGGCAGATCGCGGGCCAGAATCCGCTGCGCCTCCGCGTAATCCGCGCGCCTCCGCTCGCTCTCCGCGCTCTGCGCCGCGTCCTCCAGCAACGCGTCCAGCCGCGCATTCGAGTAGTGGCTGCGGTTCCCGCCCTGGGGAGAAAAGCTCGCCGTCGAAAACGCGTAACTGAAGATATCCGGCTGCTCGTTGCCGCCAATCCAGCGCAGCGAATACATCTGGAAAGCGCCGCTGCGCACGTCGGAGTAGAACGTCGCGGTCTCGTAGCTGCGCAGATCGAGCGCGATCCCCACCCTCGCCAGTTGCTGTTGCATAACCGCCGCCAGCAGCCGCGCGCCCTCGTCGTTGCTGGTCTTCATGGTCAGGCGAAACCGCACCCCATCCCGCCCCCGCCCGTGCCCGGCTTCCTCCAGCAGCGCGGCCGCCCGCCCCGGATCGTAGCCGTACCGCTCCACAGCGCCGCTCCAGGCCCAGTGGCTGGTGGGCAGCAAGCTCTCGGCCGCCCGCGCATGGCCCAGCATCAGCGTCTTGATAATCAGCTCGCGGTCGATGGCGCAGGCAATCGCCTGCCGCACCCGCGCATCTTTGAGCAGCGGATCGCGCAGGTTGAAGCCGAGATATTGAATCTGCGTGCCCGCGCTCTGCTCGATCTTCAGATTCGGACGCGCGGCTAAGATCGGCAGCGCATCCATGGGCAGGGAGTTGATGGCCACGTCGCCCGAGCCCTTTTCCAGTTCCAGCGACTCCGTGATGGCGTCGGGCACCACCGCAAAACGCACCCGGCCGATCTTCGGAGTCACCGACCAGCTCTGCGGGTTGCGCTCGACCACCACATCCTGATCGATCTTCTGGCTGACAAAGCGGAACGGCCCGGTGCCCATCGGATGCTGCCAGAAATCACGCCCGCTGCCCTCGGGAACAATGCCGATGGCCCCCGTGGAAAGATTGGCGAGCAGAAAATTGTCGGCGTGCTTCAAATGAAAAATCACGGTCCGCTCGTCGGGCGCTTGCATCGAATCCACCGCCGCATACGAGGCGGCCTTGGGCGAGATCACCGCGCCCTTGCGCCCAGGTTCGATCATCGAAGCGATCGTCCACACCACATCGCGCGCCGTCAGGGCCCGGCCATCGTGGAAGCGGACCCCGGCGCGCAGATGAAAGACCAGCGTCAGCGGATCGGGCTGCTCCCAGCGCTCGGCCAGCGCCGGCGTGAAATGGAAATTGGCGTCGCGGACCACCAGCCCGTCGAAGAGCAGTTCGTCGATATGTTCCGATTGACCGTCGGTGCCGATGCGCGGATCAAGATTGGCCGGGCTGCTCTCGATGAGAAAAACCACCGTGCCGGGATCTCTTTGCGCCGCGCGGCAGCCGGCCAGCGCCAGCAGCGCGGCCAACAAGAGCCGGGTGCCCCAGGTCTCGCTTCTGAGACCTGGAAACCCACGCGCCGAAAAGCGCCTAGACATACGTCACCTGGCCCAGAATCGCCGCCCGCGCCGCGCCGGTGGCCGCGGGCATATTGCCCGGACGGTGATGCCAGGTCTGCCACGCCAGCAGCGCAAAGGCCGCGGCCTCCTTGGCTTCCACCGGCAGGCCAAACTCCTCGCTCGCCGCCAGGTCACAACCCAGCGGCTCCAGCCGCCGCGCCAGCATGGCCATCAGCGTATGGTTGCGCGCCCCGCCGCCAGAGACGATGTAGTCCACACCGCTCCGTCGCCCCTTCATCTGGGCCAGAACGAATTGCTTGTAGCTCAGCGCAATCGTCTCCGCAGTCAGCGCGGTGGCCGTGGCCAGCGCATCCTCGGGCTTGTCGCTGTGCCGCCGGCAAGCGGCAAGAAACTTCGCAGCGTATTCGCGCCCAAACTGCTCCCGGCCCGCGGTGCGCGGCGGTTTGAGCTGAAAATAGGGATTGCGCAGCGCCGCCTTGAGCGCCGGCGCCAGCACCGCGCCCTCCGCGGCCAAGCCGCCGTTGCGGTCGAAGGGCTTGGCAAAAAGTTCCTGCGCCAGCGCGTCCATCACCATGTTGCCCGGCCCGGTGTCGAAGGCGATCGCGCGATCCGCCCCGGCCCCGGCCGGAATCGCCGTCAGGTTGGCGATGCCGCCGATATTCTGCAACACCCGCCCGCGCTTGGAGCTGGCAAACAACACATAATCCAGCAGCGGCACCAGCGGCGCTCCCTGCCCCCCGGCCAGCATGTCCGCCGGACGGAAGTTCGAAACCACCGGAATGCCCAGCGCCGCCGCAATCGCCTGCGCTTCGCCCGCCTGCCACGTGCAGGCAAAGCTGCGGCCGGCATAGGCGGCCGCCCGCGGCTGGTGATAGAGCGTCTGCCCGTGGCAGCCGATCAGGTCCAGTTCCATCTTGTGCCGCTCGACGGTTGCCTGCACGGCCTCCGCATAGGCAATCCCCAACCGCCAGTTCAGCCGCGCCAGCTCCGCGGTGGAAGTCGCTGTCGCGTTCATCGCCGCCAGCACCGCGCGCCGCAGCGCCGCCGGAAAGGCAAATCCCTCGTGCGCCAGCAGCGTCAGCCCGGGCCGCGCAAGCCCGCTCCGCTGCCTGCCCGGCTCGATCCGCACCACGGCCACATCCACCCCGTCGGCCGAGGTGCCGCTCATGATTCCGGCCACGATCATCGTTTTCATACTCATGCTGGTTGCGCCTCCCGCGCCGGCTGCGCCTTCTGAATCCTCTCGCCAAAGTGCGCCATCCGTCCACGCAACGCCTCGAGTTGCCGCGCCGAAAGCGCCGCCGGAACCCCGCCCGCAAACAGTTTCGCCCGCTGCCGCGCGCCGTTTTTCGCCCGCGCCAGCAGCAGGTTGCGGAATGCCGCCGACCGCTCGCCCTCCGCGATCAACGCCTCGTAGGCGCGCAGAATCAGCTCCGGGCTATGACAGATTTCCAGCAGATCCATCCCCGCGCGAATCGCCGCGATCGCGGCCTCTTCGATGGGAAGAAACTTGAGAATGCCGCCCATCTCCAGATCGTCGGAGAAAACAATTCCCCGATAACCGATCCGCTTGCGCAGAACCGTCGTGATCCAATACGGCGATACCGAAGCCGGCCGATCCTTGCCTGGCGTCTCGGGATAGGCCGCGTGATTCACCATCGCCATCGGCAACTCGCCGCGCAGTTCCCGATAAGGCGCCAGATCCTCGCGCCAAAGCGCGCGCCAGTTGCGCCGGATCGCCGGCGTCTCCTGGTGCGAATCCAGCCCGCCGCCGCCCAGCCCCGGAAAATGCTTGCCGCAGCCCGCTACGCCCTGCGCCGCCAGGCCAGCCAAAAACCCGCGCGCGTACTCCACCACTCCCGCCGCCGTCGCCGCCGCGGCCCGCGTGCCCATCACCTCGGCCGAAGCCGGCAGCGCCAGGTCCAGCACCGGCGCCAGCGTCGTATTGAACCCGAAAGCCTTCACCGCCCGCGCCACCAGTTCGCCCTGCTCGCGCGCCAGACTAGACGGGATGTCATTCTGAGCGCAGCGAAGCGGAGTCGAAGAACCAGCGGTTTGCTTTCCTGTTTGCGCCGGGCGCCCCAGCTCTCGCCTCTGAGACCTGGAAAGACTCGCCCGCGCCACGGACTGCGCCGAGGGCATCGGCGCCAGCGCATCCCGCAGCCGGTCCACCGTGCCGCCTTCCACGTCCACGCAGCGAAACCCGTGCGCCGCGCCCAGCGCCGTGGCCTCGGCCAGCAGCGCCCGCGTCTGCCGCGCGTCCTCGATGTTCCGCCGGAACAGAATGATCCCCGCCGGCCGCACCAGCTTGAGCCACGCCCGCTCCAGGCCCGTCAACTCCGTGCCCGACAGCCCCACTACCAGCAAACTTCCCGCGGCTTGGCGTACGCTCGCCGTCATTCAGTCTCCTTCACTTCGTCTCCCAACCTACTCCCTATTCCCTATTCCCTACTCCCTATTCCCTACTCCCTCGTTCTTCATCCCTTCTCTTTCAACTCCTGCTGCAACTCCTCCAGCAGATTCAGCGCCTGCAGCGGTGTCAGCGTGTTCACGTCCGTCGCCTCGATGCGATCCACAATCCGCTGCGAGAGCGGCGTGAAGATGGTCAACTGCACCGGCTCGGCCGTCTCCACCTGCACGCTCTGCCGCTCCTGCTTCTCGTGCTGTTTGAGCACGCGCTTGGCCCGCTCGATCACCGCCGCGGGCAGTCCCGCCAGCCGCGCCACCTCGATCCCATAACTCTTGCTCGCCGCGCCCGGCTCAATGTGATGCAGAAATACGATTCCGCCCGCGGCCTCTTTTACGCCCACGCGCAGATTGCGCACCCTGGGCAGCTTCTCGGCCAGCATGGTCAGTTCGTGATAGTGCGTGGCAAACAGCGTGCGCGCTCCTGTCTCCGCGTGCAGATACTCGACCGTCGCCCACGCCAGGCTCAACCCGTCGAAGGTCGCCGTGCCGCGCCCCATCTCATCCAGCAGGATCAGCGACTTGTTCGTGGCCGTATTCAGAATCGTCGCCGTCTCCGTCATCTCCACCATGAAGGTCGATCGCCCGCGCGCCACGTTGTCGCTGGCGCCGATGCGCGTGTAGATGCGGTCCACCAGGCCGAAGCGCAAGCTCTCCGCGGGCACGAAGCTGCCCATCTGCGCCATCAGCACCAGCATCGCCGCCTGGCGCAGATACGTGCTCTTGCCGCCCATGTTCGGCCCGGTGATCAGCAGCAAACTCGGCCCGTCGCCCGCCGCGTTGAGATACAGATCGTTGGCGATGAAGCGCCCCTCGCGCGTCTCCTCCATCCACTGCTCGATCACCGGATGCCGGCCCGCCACCGCCTCGATCGCCGGGGCCTCGTCGATGACCGGCCGCGCGTACCGCCGCTGCGCCGCCAGATGCGCAAAGTTCGCCAGCAGATCCGCCTCCGCCACCGCCGCCGAGCTGCGCCGTATCCGTCCCGCGGCCTCCAATACCGCCGCGCGCAGTTCCACAAAGATTCTCTTCTCAATCTCGATCGAACGGTCGCGCGCGGTGAGAATCTTGCGCTCGTACTCCTTCAGCTCCGGCGTCGTGAACCGCTCCGCATTTACCAGCGTCTGCTTGCGCTCGTACTCCGCCGGCGCCAGCGCCCTGTTCGCTTTGGTGATCTCGATGGAATACCCGAAGACCGAGTTATACCGCACCTTCAGCGAGTTAATGCCCGTCCGCTGGCGCTCCCGCTCTTCGATGGCCGCGATCGCCTGCCGCCCGGTCGTCGAAATCGCGCGTAACTCGTCTAACTCGCCGTCTACCCCCGCGGCAATCGCGCCGCCATCCGCCAGCGTCAGCGGAGGCTCTTCCACCAGCGTCGCCGCAATCCGCGCCGTCGCGTCTTCCAGCGTATCCAGCCGCGCGGCCAGCTCCCGCCACTGCGCCGCCCGCATCGCATCGAGCGCGCCCTTCACTCCCGGCAGCCTGCTCAAACTCGCCGCCAGCGCCCGCACATCCCTCGGTCCCGCCGAATCCAGCGAAAGCCGCGCCAACTGGCGCTCCAGGTCCAGCAGTCCTGAAAACGCGCGACGAATCTCCTCGCGCCTCACCAGGTCCCCGTGCGCCTCGGCAACCGCCTCGTAGCGCGCCTCCAGCGCGACGGCATCGTTCAGTGGCCGCAGGATCGTGGCCCGCAGCAGCCGCTTGCCCATCGGCGTCTGGCACGCATCCAGCGTGTGAAACAGCGTCGCCCGGTTGTCCTGCCCCGCAAACAGCGGCTCCACCAGCTCCAGGTTCCGTACCGTCACCTGGTCCAGCTCCAGCGCCGTCGAGTGCTCCTCAAAGCGCAGCGAATCGATGTGCGCCGCCTCGATCTTCTGCGTGGTCCTCACGTAGTGCAGTACCGCTCCGGCCGCGATCGCCGCCGCCGGATGCCGGTCCAGCCCGAAGCCTTCGAGCGACCGCACGCGCAGTTGCCGCTCCACCAGCGGCACGGCGAAGTCGCGCGTCCACACCCAGTCCTCCACCCGCGTCCGCGCCGGAATGCGGTCGAACTGCTCCGGCAACTCCGCGCTCTCGGCCAGCAGCACCTCGCTGGGCGCGGCCATCAGGATCGCGTCCACCGCCTGCTGCCGCGCCGCCGCGCCCTGAAACTCCGCCGTCCGGAACTCGCCCGTGGAAACGTCCAGCAGCGCCACCGCGCACACCGCCTCGGCCTTGTGTCCGCCTTTGCCGGCCGAAGCGCCATCAGCAACGGCAGAGGGTACGGGCTTTAGCCCGTACATCGCAGAAGCCGCATCGGAGTGGGCTTTCGCCCCTGCGGGAATCTTCGCGCGGAACCCTGCCGCGCCCGCCTCGAAATACGCCGCCAGAAAGTTGTTCTGCTCCTGGCCCAGCGCGGTGTCCAGCGCGGTGCCCGGCGTCAGCACCCGCGTCACCTCCCGCCGCACAATCTTTTTGGTCAGCTTCGGATCTTCCATCTGGTCGCAGATGGCGATGCGGTAGCCCATCCTCAGCAGCCGCGTCAGGTAGCTCTCCACCGCGTGGTAGGGAACGCCGCACATGGGCTGCGAGCGCTCCCGGTCCCGCGCCGTCAGCGTCAATTGCAGCTCCCGGCTCACCGTCACCGCGTCGTCGTAGAAGAGCTCGTAGAAATCTCCCATGCGGAAGAACAGCAGCGCATCGGGATTCTCCCGCTTGGCCGCCGTCCACTGCCGCATGAACGGCGTCAGCTCGTGCGGAGCCTTTTCGGTGGGAGCAATGGGCCTGCTCCCTTCGGCAGGACTCTCCTCCAAAGGGTAAAAGCGCGGAGCGCCGGATTGTTTCTCGTCCCTGGTCACGATGCCTTTTAGAATACCGTTGCCGGGCGCGCCGGGCGATGACTTCCGCCCCGGAATCCCGCCCCGCGCCTTCGCATCGAAATCAGCTACTCCTTGCCCTCTATCCCCAGCTTCGACACGCTGAACTGCGCTCCGGCAAACAGAATCAGCCCCGAAATATACGCCCAGAAGAGCAGTCCCACCGATACATAAAACTGGCCGTAGAGCGCCTTCAGGTCCATGTGCGGAAGTACCTGCACAAAGATCATCTTGGCCACCAGCCAGATGATTCCGGTCACGATCGAAGTGCGCAGCACGGGCCGCCAGGGAACCTTCCGGTTGGGCAAGAGCCAGTAAATCGAAAAGAAGAACAGGATCGAGGCCACGCCGGTGGAGAAAGCCAGCCACAGTTGCGTGATCCCTTTGAAGACGAAGTTATCCGTGTGGTGAAAGAACAGAACAGTCAGCAGGTCCTGCGCTCCCGCGTTCAGCAGGATGCTCACCAGCGCCAGCACCACCATCAGTCCCGCCAGCCCGAAGGCCACCACCTGGTTGAGCAGGTAGTTGCGGCTCTTCACCACGCCCCAAGCCTGGTTCAGCGCCACCTCCAGGGGCAGAAAGATGCCCGTGCAGGCCACCAGAATCATGATCAGCGAGAAAAGCTGCACGCCCTGGCGCATCGCCGCGCCCTCCAGGTTTTTCGCCACAAACTCCTGGTTCGAGGGCAGAAAATATTGCACCATGTCGCTGACCACGCTCACCATCGTGGTCGAGTGAAAGACCGAGCGGGAGAGCGTGTACAGCAGCACGATGAACGGAATAAACGAGAGAATGGCGTTGGCCGCCACGCTGAAGGCAAAGGTATGCACCTCGCTGTCCAGCAGGTACGCGATCAGCGCCGTGCCGTCCTTGCGCCAGCGATACCACTTCGTCTGTGTGGGAACTTCAACCGGACCGGTCAAGCTGCCCGTTGCCAAGGCTGCCCCGGCCTGAGTATCGGAATTCGAGACATCCGCCACGCATCGCTCCTTCTTTACTAACTAAGAACTCCCAGCCTCGATCGGCGGCGCGCCGCGCGCCGGCGCCGGTTGGCTCTGTGTCAAGCATAGCCCCAGCCGGCCCCCTGCGCGCCCGGTCGGCAAAAGCCGCCAAATACCGCGCAGAATCGCTCTCGCCCGCCGCCGGCGCCCGGTTTTCGCTCCTGCCGCCGGTCCCTTCCAACCGGCGGTTTTCGCGTGCGCGGAGCCGCCCGGCTCGGGTCTTTAACTTCTTTCCCCCCTGCTTTGCCTCCCATGCAATTCACCGCGCATACATTTTCCTCTTGCATCCAAACTCAATTCCTGCCATAACTGGAGCTAGGCGCGCCAGGCGCGTGCCGGTAACAAGCGATGCAAGGCCGCTAGCATTGGATGATTCGATCTTTGCGCCGCAATCGCAACTCAGGCATGAAATCGGGCTGTCTGCCATCCGCGGAAATCGGCAGGATCGAGCCCCAAACCAGGCAAGGAGAGCAAGAGTGAGGGAGCAGGGCGTCGTGAAGTGGTTCAATGGAGCCAAGGGTTTTGGATTCATTCAACGGTCGAGCGGAGAAGATGTCTTCGTCCATTTCTCCGCCATTCAGGCGGACGGCTATAAAACGCTGAACGAAGGCGAATCCGTCGAGTTTGAATGCCAGCAGGGCCCCAAAGGACTGAACGCGGTCGGCGTCATGCGCATCTCGTAACGCGAAGATTTCTTGGCGAAGCGTACCGGCGTTCAAACAATAACCGGGGCGGGTGCGTCGTTCAGGAAATCGATCGAGTCACTCTTTCCTGGTGGTGCCCGCCACACAGAGGTTCGTTTATGTTTTGAAAGGGCACAGCTTCTGACGGAACCAAACCCATCGATGATCTCGTGCTTTGAAAGGGCACGGCTTCAGCCGTGCCGCAAAGAACCGCAAATGAGCGGGGCTTTAGCCCCTGAGGGAAGGTTTCAGGAAATTCGACACCAACTCGGAGCCTCTTGAAAATAACCGTATTTGCGGCGGCCTACACGAGAGCATCTCTTCCGTAGGTAGTGAGTTTTGCGTGCCCCACCCTCGCTGCGTTCTTGTTTTTGCGGCGATAGCATTTTTGCTTTTTCTGTAGATGGAGTGAACCCCAAAACTGAGACATCCGCGAGTGCCACACTATGCAGTGAAAGGAGCATGGAGTGGCGAACAACGGGGTTCGATATAGTGGGGCGTTCCGACTGGCGGCGGTCGAGCGGATGAAGT